>Ga0308164_10001935_pt1 | contig 22008 bp, 11 predicted proteins | sample PhyTR2_FD_201031 | JGI IMG/M metagenome (GOLD analysis project Ga0308164, IMG submission 201031) | Phyllosphere microbial communities from UC Gill Tract Community Farm, Albany, California, United States - DLSLT.R2 | ecosystem: Host-associated > Plants > Phyllosphere > Unclassified | place: USA... | reverse complement strand
TGACGCCCATCCAGGAACGCGCGGTAATGGGCGAAGAATTCGGTGAGCATCAGGCCCCGGCACCAGGCGTCGATCAAGGCGTGGTGGTGGCTCTGGACGATGCGGAAATCCGCCTCGCCGAACTTGATCAGGCGCAGGCGCAGCAGCGGCGCCCGGGCGAAATCGAAGCCCTGTTCGCGCTCGCTGTTCAGCAGGTCATCAAGCTCGGCTTCGGCGGCATCGCGGGACAGATGGCTGAGGTCGATCAGTTGCACCGGTGACGGCACGCGACGCATCACCACCTGACGCTGCACGCCGCTTTCCAGGCCGTGAAACGCCGTGCGCAACGCCGGGTGGCGCTGCACCACTTGCTGCCAGGCGTACTTGAACGCGTCGAAATCCACGTTGGCCCCGACGTCGTACTGGTCCTGCATCAGGTAGATGCCGTTGCCCTGCTCCAGCAGGCTGTGCAGCAAAATGCCCTGCTGCATCGGCGCCAGCGGCAGGATGTCTTCGATCTCCCGCGCGGGGATGCCCAGCCCGTCGAGCTGGGCCTGATTCAACGCCGCCAGAGGGAAATCCGAGGGCGTCAGGCCAGCGTGGGTTTCATCGCTGCAATGGGTGATCAGCTGCAGCAACTGCGCTTCATAGAGCGCCACCAGTTGCTCGATGCTGTCGCGGCTGAAACGTTCGCGGCTGAAGGTCCAGTCCAGCTGCAACTGGCCGTCGCGCACCTGACCGTCGACCGCCAGAGCATTTGCCAGCGGCCCATGGGGATCGCGCAGGTTGTCCGGCGTGCGGCTCGACAATGCGAACAGTGCGCCCTCGCTGTCGTCGAAGCGGCCGAGGTAGTTAAAGGTCACGCCCTGCCCGATCAGCTCCGGCAAATCGGCGTCGGCCAGGTGCTTCAGTAGTCCGTAGCCGAGGCCTTTTTCCGGTACCGCGCGCACGGCTTCCTTCACCGCCTTGAGGGTGGCGACCGCATCATCCGCTGCGTCCAGCGCAAGCGGGTACAGGCTGGTGAACCAGCCGACGCTACGGCTCAGGTCCAAGGCGCCAGTGGCGTCCTCGCGGCCATGGCCTTCGAGGCTGATGACATGGCGACGACGGCCGCTCCACTGCCACAGCGCCTGGGACAGCGCCGCCAGCAGCAGGTCGTCGATGCGCGTGCGATACGCCGCCGGGGCTTCGCTGAGCAGGCGACGGGTGTTGAGCGCGTCGAGGCTCAGGTGCAGGGTTTCACTGTCGCCCACCCGGCTTTCCACCGACGCATCGCCGGGCAGGATGGCATCGGCAGCGTTCAGCCCCTGCCAGTACGGCAGTTGTTGTTGCAGCTCAGGGCTGCGCGCCAGGGTGCTCAACGACTGGGACCAGGCCTGGAAGCTGGTGGTTTTGTCCGCCAATGCCACGCTCTTTCCAGCCGCCAGTTGGCGGTAAGCCAGCTGCAGATCTTCCAGCAACACCCGCCACGACACGCCGTCCACGGCCAGGTGATGGATCGCCAGCAGCAGCCGTGCTTCGCCTGACGGCAGGCGCGCATGGACCACGCGCAATAGCGGACCGGTGTCGATGTTCAGGCTGCGCTGGGCTTCGTCGCTCAGTGAATCGAGGTCGTCTTCGCGGCTCAGTTCGCAGGTCCACAGCACGCGCTCGGCATTTTCGCTGTCGCGGTAACGCTGCTGCCACTGGCCCGCATCGTTCTGGTGGAAGCTCAGACGCAGGCTGTCGTGGTGCGCCAGCACGGCCGCGATGGCCTGCTGCAACCGCGCGGTGTCCAGCGCTTCGGGCGCGTCGAGCAGCAGCGACTGGTTCCAGTGCTGACGCTGGGCGATCGGCAGGCTGAAAAAGCGCGCCTGAATCGGCGTCAGGGCAAACTCGCGGGGTGCGACGGCCGCCGTGACGGGCGCGGCAGCAGGCCTGGCTTCGGCCACCGTGGCGACCTGGGCGAGTTCGGCGATGGTCTGTTTTTCGAACAGCTGCTTGGGCGTCAGGCGAATGCCCTGACGGCGAGCCCGGGCGATGATTTGCAGGCTGAGGATCGAGTCGCCGCCGAGGGTGAAGAAGTTGTCGTGACGGCCCACCGCCTCAACGTTCAACGCCGCTTGCCACAGTGCGGCGAGTGCGGCCTCGACCCCTTCATGGGGCGCTTCGAAATCTTCGGACGTTGTGGTCGGCGTCGGCAGCGCGCTGGCGTCGAGCTTGCCGTTTGCGGTCAGCGGGAAGGCATCGAGGGTCAGGATGTGGCTCGGGACCATGTAGTCCGGCAGGCTGTGGGCCAGTTGCGCGCGCAGCGTCTCGCCGTCCACTGTTGCACCACTCGCCACCAGCGCATAAGCGATCAATTGGCCGCGATCGTCGACGCGGACATGGGCGTCACGCAGGCCGTCCAGCTGGCGCAGGCGCTGGGCGATTTCACCCAGGGCCACGCGGTAGCCGCGCACCTTGACCTGATCGTCGGCACGACCGAGGAACTGAATCTGCCCGTTGGCCAGCAGGCGCGCGCGGTCGCCAGTGCGGTAGAGCCGCGCGCCGCAGCCGCTCGGGTCCGGAATGAAGGCCGCAGCGGTCATGGCCGGACGCTGGTGATACCCGCGCGCCAACCCCGGCCCGCCGATATACAGCTCACCCACGTCGCCCTGCACCACCGGTTGCAGCTGGTCGTTGAGAATCAGCGCCACGGCGTTAGGGAGCGGGCGGCCGACGGGCACGCTGTCGCCAGTCGACTCGCCAAAGGCCTCATTGCTCAGCACGCCCACGGTGGTTTCGGTCGGGCCGTAGTGGTTGATGACCCGGCAACCGGGCTTCAGGCGATTGACCTGCGCCACCAGCTCCCACGGCACCGTATCGCCGCCGAGGATCAGCGCATGTTCGGGCAGCACATCGGCCGCATTCGTCGCCTGCAACAGGCCGTTCAAATGGGTCGGTACGATTTTCAGCACGCCCACCCTGTGCTCGGCCATGTAGGCGGCGAAGCGGTCGGCGTCGTTGGTGCGGTCGGGGCTGATCAGGTGCAGCGAACGCGCCGAGCACAGCGCGCCGAACAGCACGGTGTGGCCCAGGTCGGCGCCGACGGTGGAGACCATGGCCATGCTCGCCTCGGGGGCCAGATCAAGCCGTGCGAGCAAGCCCTGCACGTAATCGGCCAGGGCGCCGTGGCTGATGACCACCCCTTTCGGCGTGCCGCTGGTGCCGGAGGTGTAGATCAGGTACGCAGCCTGATCGGCGTGGGGTTGCAGGTCCAGGGCTTGCGCCGGCAATAAGCGCCAAGGGGCATCGGCCGCCACGCTGATGAGATCGCCATGGAAGTCACCCGGCGCCGCCACATCGCTGATCAACGCGCTTGCGCCACTGTCGGCCAGCACAAACGCCTGACGTTCGGCGGGCCATTTCGGGTCCATCGGCACAAACGCGGCGCCGCTCTTGAGCACCGCCAGCAGGCCGACGACGAACTCCAGGGAACGCTCCAGCAGAATGCCCACACGACTTTCCACGCCCACACCGGCCTGACGCAGGTGCTGCGCCAGTTGGTTGGCCTGGGCGTCGATCTCGGCAAAACGGGCGCTGCGCAGTTCGTCTTGCAGCGCCGGACGATCCGGCTGCGCACGCACGCTGGCATCCCAGAGGGTCAGCACATCAGTGGCCGGGAACACCACGGTTTCGGCAGCGATGGATGACGGCTCGGCACCGATCTGCAGATCAGCCAACCGCACCTGAGGTTGCGCCACCACTTGCGCGCAGATCCGCAGCAGGTCACCGGCGAGACCGGCGATGCGCGGCTCATCGAACAGGTCGCAAGCGTAGGTGAACACTGCCGCAATGCCATCGGCGTCGTCGGTGATGTCCAGCCCCAAGTCAAAATGCGCCGAGTAGTCGTCGAGCTGGCTGACGTCCATGCGCACGCTGGCCATTTCAACGTTGTGCGGCAGCGGGAACTGCTGGGTGAATTTCACCTGGCACAGCGGGTTGTGGCTGAGGTTGCGCGATACGCCAAGGGCTTCGACCAGTTGCTCGAATGGCAGGTCCTGATGGTGTTGCGCACCCAGCGCGGTGTGGCGAACCGCCTCGATCAGCGTGCTGAACGACTGCTGCGGCGACACTTCGCTGCGCAGCACCAAGGTGTTGACGAACAGGCCGATCAACCCTTCGGATTCAGTGCAGGTCCGCCCCGCCACCGGCACGCCGACGCGCAGGTCGGTCTGGCTGCTGTAACGCTGCAACAGGGTTTTATAGGCGGCGAGCATGACCATGAACAGGGTCGCGCCGTGGCCGCTGGCGAGGTCGCGCAGACTTTGGCTCAGGTCGCGGTCGAAGGCGATGGCGTAGCGGGCGCCGCGATGGCTTTGCTGGGCCGGACGCGGACGATCGGCAGGGAGATTCAAAACGGTCTCGGCATCACCCAATTGCTCACGCCAGTAGGCCAGTTGGCGCTGCCCTTCCCCGCCGGCCAGCCGCGCGCGCTGCCAGGCGGCGAAGTCGGCGTATTGAATCGGCAATGGCGGCAACGTCGGTTGTGCCCCCTGCGCATGGGCGCTGTACAGCGCAGCGAATTCCTTGAGCATGACTTGCACCGACCAGCCATCGGCAGTGATGTGGTGCAGCACCAGCACCAGTTGCTGCCGATCCGGCGCCAGTCCCACGTTGAGCACGCGCCACAGCGGGCCGTTCTGCAGATCCATCGGCTGCTCGACGGCCGCTTTGGCGAGTTCGGCCAACGCTGCCTGCGGATCGGTGTCCTCGCTCAGGTAATGACGTTCGATCAGCACCGGGCCTGGCGCGTGGATTCGCTGCACCAGCTTTTCGTTGGCGTCGATGGCGAAGGTGGTGCGCAGGCTTTCGTGGCGGGCGGCCAGGTCGTCAAGGCTGCGTTGCAGCGCGGCGTCGTCCAGCGCGCCGTTGAGACTCAACTGGCCGCACAGGTGATAGGCGCTGCTGTCCGGCTCCAGTTGCGCGAGGAACCACAGGCGCTGCTGGGCGAAGGATTGCTCGGGATCGCTGTCACGGGAAATGCGCGGCACGCCCGCAGAGGCTTCGGCACTGCGGCCATGGGTAGAGAGGTACGCGGCGACGTGGGCGTTGAAGGCGCCGAGGGTCGGATGCTCGAACAGGTGGGCGGGCTCAAGTTTTAGGCCCAGCTCGCTGTTCAAGCGCGACAGCACTTGCACCACGCCGACCGAATCACCGCCACGGGCGAAGAAGTGATCGGCGGCATTCAGGTCACTTTTGCCGAGGACCTCCTGCCACGCGGTGACGACTTCCGGGAGCAACGGCGATGCATCGACGGGAACGTCTGCGCCGTCCGTATCGAGCAACCGGCCGTCCTGCCACATCGCGAAGCTGTCGAGGCTGCCGTTCTGCCAGCCGCTGCGGCAGGCGGAACGTTGCAGTTTGCCGCTGGTGGTCCGCGGCAGTGCGCCCGGCTCCAGCAGCACGATGACTTTCGGCGCCACCAGAAACAGCTCGGACACGGCGTCGCGTACCGCATCGCAGATCATCGGCGGCTTCATCAGGCGGCGCACGTTGCGGCTGATTTCCAGTGCCAGGCCGACGCCTTCGACGCCCTGCTCGTCTGTCACCGGAAACGCCGCGATGCGCCCGCGACGCAGCAGCTCGACGCTTTTCTCCAGCGCCTGCTCGATGTCCTGGGGGTACAGGTTCTGGCCGTTGAGGATGATCAAATCCTTCAAGCGACCGGTGATGAACAGCTCGTTGTCGCGGGCAATGCCCAGATCGCCGCTGCGCAACCAGCGCTGGCCGTCTTCCTCGACGAAGGTCTGCGCGGTGGCCTCGGCGTTCTGCCAATAGCCCTGGGCGACGCTCGGCCCGGCAATCCAGATTTCGCCGACGTTGCCCGACGCGAGGGGCTGCAGCGTGGCCGGATCGACAATCCGGAGGTCGTGATCGGGCCGGCACCAGCCGCATCCTGGCAGACGGCTGCTGGAATTCTGATTAGCGAAAACCGCCTCGGCGGCGTCCCCGGCGGCGAGCTGGCTGCCATCGAAATGCTTGATGCCGAACGGCCTGTCGCGCTCGGCGGCGCTGACATACAGCGTCGCTTCAGCCAGACCGTAGCTCGGGGTCAGGGCGCGGCGGTTAAAACCGGCCGGCTCAAAGTGTTCGCTGAAGGCATCCAGCGTGGCGATGCGGATCGGCTCGGAGCCGGAAAACGCCAGGCTCCAGCGATCCAGCACGAGGCCCTTGACGGCGCCAGGTTTGATCCGCTCGACGCACAGGCGATAGGCGAAATCCGGGCCGCCGGAGAAGGTCCCGCCGTACTGACTCATCGCTTCCAGCCAGCGCGCCGGGCGGCCAAGGAAATAGTTCGGCGACATCAGCGTCAGCGTGCCGCCGTAGTACAGCGGCAACAGCAGGCCGCACATCAGCCCCATGTCGTGGTACAGCGGCAGCCAGCTGACCCAGCTTTCCGACGCGGGGTCCGAGATGAAGTGCCGAGCCATGGCGATTTCGTTGGCCATGAGGTTGTCGTGGGAGACCATCACGCCTTTCGGCGCGCTGGTGGAGCCCGAGGTGTATTGCAGGAAGGCCAGCGAGGCAGTGTCGATCAGCGGCGCCTGAAACCCTGCGTGGCCGTCGCTGATCTCCTCGACTGCCGCGAAACGTGCGCCCGCGGGCATGAACGGCTGCAACAGGTGCTGAAATTTATCCAGGTCTTCCCGACGGCCGAGGACCATCTGCGGCGCGGCGTCGTGGAGGATGCCGGTCAGCCGGTCAAGGTGCGTCTGCCGGTTGTATTCGGGGGCGAAGGCCGGCACGGCGATGACCTTGGCGTACAAACAGCCGAGGAACGCCGCCGCGTAATCGGCGCCGGTCGGCAGGATCAGCACGCACCGCTCGCCGCCCTGCGCACCGAGATGCTGCTGCAGGCAGGCGGCAATCGAACGCGCCTTGGCATCCAGCTGGGCGTAGGTGGTCAGCAGCGGCGGCTGGTCCTCGTGGACGATGTGTCGAAGGGCAATCCGGTCCGGCTGGGTCTGCGCATAAAAGCCCACCAGTTCGGGAAAATGCGCGGCCTGATCTCGTATGGATTTCATTCTTTCACCTGTTTGTATCGGCAAGGCTCAACCCGCAGGCCGCGCGAAGGCGGCCCACAACGTTGTGAGAAAAGAGTGGGTGGCCGCTGACGACCACCGCTGTGACGGGCTTTGTTTGCTGCCCGGATTCAGCGCGCCAGCTTGAGTGCCACGCGCGGCTCGGCCTGCGCCTGCAACGACCCATGGGCAGAGCGCGCTGAACACGGTTGTGCCTGGTCACCGAAGATCGATTCGACGACTTCCTGGGAGCGGATCGCCAGCACCGACAACAGCGTGTCGCTCAAGCCGTGGCTGTCTTCGCAGCAACCCTGCAGGAAGATCCCGGCTTCGCTGCCTGGGGTCAGGGGCAAGCGGTAGTGACGGTCGACGTTGGCGCCCTCGATGTATTGCTGAATGCCCGAGAGCAGTTCCAGGTGGTAGTCGCGGCGGTAACCGGTGGCGAGCACCACGACGTCGAAGGACTCGCTGTGCATCTGGTCATGGGGCGCATCGCGCAGGAACAGCTCGATGCCGTCGGCGGCCACTTCGGCGTGGACCACTTCGCGGTTGGTGAGCATGCGGTGACGCTCTTCGCCGCGCACCTTCTGCTGGTACATGCGCTGGAAAATCGTCTCGATCAGGTCGGTGTCGACCACCGAATAGTTGGTGTTGCGAAACTCGTCGAACAGCGCGACGCGACGCTCCTGGCTGTGATTGAAGATGGTGTCGGTGAACGACGGGTTGAAGATCTGATTGACGAAGGGGCTGTCATCGGACGGCTTCAGCGCGCTGCCGCGAATCACCAAAGTGGCCTCGACGTTGTCGAAACGCGAGGCCAGGTCTTCGAAGATTTCCGCTGCGCTCTGACCGCCGCCGACCACCGCCACGCGCACCGGGCCGGGACGGTTGGCGAGGAGTTTTTCGATCCCGCCGCGATAGCCGGCAGAGTGCAGCACGCGAGGATCTTCAAGACCGTCGAAGGCCGCCGGCGACTGGGGAATGCCGCCGATGCCGAACACCAGATTGCGCGCGCGACGACGGGAGATTTCACCGCTCGCGTCCCGGGACAGCACGTCCATGGCGACAAAGCGGCCGTCTTCGAAATGCGGTTCCACCGACATCACTTCGGCGCCGTAATGGGCCTGTTCGTTGAAGTGGGACGCCGCCCAGGTCAGGTAATCGGTGTACTCCTCGCGGGTCGGAAAGAAAGTCTTCAGGTTGATGAAGTCCTGCAGACGGCCGCGCTCGTTGAGGTAGTTGACGAAGGTGAAACGGCTGGCCGGATTGCGCAGGGTCACCAGGTCCTTGAGGAAGGAAATCTGCATGGTGGAACCGTCGATCAGCATGCCTTCGTGCCAGTTGAACGCCGGCTTTTTCTCGAGGAAACACACGTGGGGCGCCAGACCGCTGCGCTGGGCATGCTCCTGGGTGGCAATGGCCAAAGCCAGGTTCGACGGGCCGAAACCGATGCCGATGAAGTCGTAGACGAGTTCCATGCTTCCCTCTCGTAAGGCGCGATGCGCGATCGACTCCGGCAGGCCGCACGACCACGTCGCTGGCGCCGGATGGCAGTTCACGCGCATCAAAAATGTTTAAGACTGATTCTCATTAACATGACGACTGAGGCTGACGGCTGTTTAGTCCCGGTCGCCGAAAATTCTTACAACGCCTCGGCTGTCTTCATCTGGTAGGCGGCGCCGATCTCTTCCACCGCGTCGCGGCTGGCGTTTTCGCGGCGATCACCCTGCAGTTCGCTGAGCTGCCCGGCCTCCATCTTCACCAGACGGTCGGCTAGGTCGAAGTACTGGTCGTCGTGGCTGATGGCGAACACCGTGACGCCGGCCTTTTTGAACATCGGCAGCAGCTGGCGGTAGAAAAAGCGGCGGAACAACGGGTCCTGATCGGCGGCCCATTCGTCCAGCAGCAGAATGTCGCGCTTCTCCAGCAACGCCAGCATCAGTGCCAGGCGCTTGCGCTGCCCTTGGGAGAATCGCGTGTCGAGCAGGTGCCCGTCGGCGAGCTGCACCTTGTGCTTCATGTGCAGTTTTTCCAGCCAGTGCTCGACGTCAGCGACATCGGCGTTCTGCCCATCGGGCCCGAGCAGTTGGGCAAACAGGTGGAAGTCGGTGAACACGCTGGCGAACAGCTGACGGTAGGCCAGCCAGTCGTCCGAACCGATCACCTGACCGTCGATCAGGATCGCCCCTGCCGAAGGCCGGTACAGGCCGCTGAGCAAGCGCGCCAGGCTGGATTTACCGCTGCCGTTGCCGCCCATGAGGAACACGGTTTCGCCCCGGCGCAGGGTGAGGTTGACCGGGCCGACATCAAAACCGGGCTCGTCGCCCTGGGGCGCATAGTGGTATTCGACGTCACGCAGTTCGAGGGTCTGCCAGTGGCCGGCGATGTGGCTTGGGGCGACGTCAAAGCTTTCGTGGTGTTCGGCCAGCGCCAGCGACTCGACTTTATCCAGCGCCACGCGCCCGGAGATCTGCGCCGGAATCGCTGCCACAGCCAGCACCAGCGGCGTGCGCATGAACAGCACGGTCAGCGCATAGGTCGCCGCCACTTCCGTCGGCGCCCAGCCCAGCCCGTTGGCCAGGTAAAACGCCAGGCCGATGGTGCCGAGGACCATGATGTTGGCCCAGTTGCTGGCCAGGCCGTGATACCGGTCAGCCAGGGTGAAATGCTCGCGGTAGCGCCGGGCGGCGACGTCGAAGGTTTCTTCGTACAGCCGGCGCGCGCGGTCGCGGTTGAGGGTCAGCTCCTTGCGGCCGTCGATCACCCCTTGATAGCTCTGATAGAGCTTGTCTTCGGACTCACGCAATGCCCGAATGTGCGCGTTGAGTTTGCCCACCAGCAGCCAGCCCACCCCCAACGTGAACGCCATCCAGCACAGCGTGGTGATGAACAGCGACGGCGAAAGCCAGGCCAGGTAACTGAACGACGCGACGCTGAGCACTGAGCCGTAGATCAGGTCCGGCAGTTGCACGAAGGCCATGGTCACCGCGCGAATGTCGCTGGACAGGCTGGCGAAGATCTTCGCCCCGCCGATGGATTCGATGCGCTCAATGTTGGTGTCCAGGAGGCGCTTGACCATCACCCGGCGCAGGCCGTAGACGAACCGGTGACCCAGCGCGGTCAGCGACAACGACGCCCCGGACGCCAGCGCCAGCAGCACGGCGAGCATCAGGCCGAACTGCCACAGCGCGGTGCCAAGGCCTTCGTGACTGCTGATCATGCGTTGGTTGACGAAGGCAATCACGCCGACGCTCAACAGCCCGCTGCTGACGCTCAGCAGCAGCACCAATGCAAGCGGCCAGCGGTATTGCTGGAAGACCAGACGAACTAGTTTCATGAATGACTCCGGGCAGTGAAAACGGGGGACATGACGCGGCGATGCCTAGAGCTCGCCGAGCCGCGCGCGGCAGTGGGACAGGGTGTCGCGCAGGAGGAAGTTGACCATCGTCGGCGAGGTGCCGATGACCTTGGCCACGTCGCGCTGGGTGTAGCCCTGGATCTGGCTGAGATCGAAAACGATGCGCATGCGCTTGGGCAGCTCGTTGAGCGCCCCGACCAGTTGATCCAGTGACTCGCGACCGGCCAGCACGCGTTCGGGGGACACCTCGAAACGTATCTGCTCTTCATGCTCGGCTTCGGCGCCATGGTTGCGTTCGAGGCGCTGGCGGCGAAGACGGTCGATGGACAGATTGCGCACGACGCGAAACATGTAGCGTGCCGGTTCCGCAGATGCGAAGTCGCTTTCGAGCATCTTCACGAAAGCGTCCTGGACCACGTCTTCGGCCCGGGCGCGACAGCCAAGGAATTTTGCCGCCAGGCGCATCAGCGCCTCGCGGTGAGTGTTGTAGGTGCCCATCAGCGCCTCTAGGCGCGGGTCTCTCGCGCCACGGGTGGCGCCAACACAGGGTGAGCCGAGCCGTAGGGGCTGGCTCATTGCAGGGCGAAAATCCATCTTGTTCGACATCCCTGGTAACAAAGGAACGCGAAGAATAACGCAAACGATTCTCATTGCAACGTGAGAAAATTTACCGATTGGTGAAACTTTCTCGACGTGACCTGAATCGTTTTGGTTCTGCAGTCTTCATTTCATCAGGCGCAGCTCCAGGTACTGCAGGAGCATGATGGTCTTGCCGTCATTGATTTCGCCGCTTTCCACCATGGCGATGGCCCGCTCGAAATCCAGCTCCAGCACCTCGATGTCTTCGCCCTCCTCTTCCAGCCCACCGCCGTCGCTGACTCGATCGTCGGGCCGGTATTCGCCGATAAAAAAGTGAATGCGCTCGGTCACCGAACCCGGGCTCATGAAGGCATCGAAGATCTTCTTCACCGAGCGCACGACGTAGCCGGTTTCTTCCTCGGCTTCCAGGCGGATGCGCTCTTCGGGGCTGGCGTTGTCCAGCAACCCTGCTGCTGCTTCGATCAAATAACCATCGTGGCCGTTGACGAAGGCCGGCATGCGGAACTGGCGGGTCAGCACCACGGTGCGGCGTTCGAGGTTGTACAACAGAATCGTCGCGCCATTGCCCCGGTCGTACACCTCGCGGGTCTGCGACTGCCAACTGCCGTCACGGCGTTGCAGCTCGAAGCTGTATTTCTTGAGCACGTACCAGTTGTCTGAGAGGAGTTGTTCGTCAGTGATGCGGATGGGGGTGGAAGGCATATAGCGGTCCTTGATAAATGCGTTTTTTGATATCGATTGCCAACGGTGATCCCGCTGATTCAACGCGATCATCCCGTACGAGCCAACCTGTTGGCGAACCCTTCTGTCAGGCGCTGCGTTGGTGAATGGCCGACCGCGTTCGCCAGCAAGCCGGCTCCTACAGGAGTTGCGTCCGACGCACCTCCACCGTGCTACGCATATTCGGTGTAGGAGCGCGCTTGCCCGCGAAGACGTTTGCTCAGGCGCTGCAGCTCTGGCGGCGCACACGCATCGTCATTCAGCCCGCAAAAACCTCGAACTATTGTTTCCATCGATTGCCAACATAGGCACGAACGCCGTTCTGTTTGCCCGTGCAAATCCGGATGATGGCGACACTGATTAACCAGACAAGGATTTGCCCGCAATGTCCATCAACATGACCATTCTGTTGGCCCTCATCGTTTCGTTCTCCATCGCCCTGGTCGGCGTGGTGCATATCTGACGACGGCGTTCGCCGTGCAGTAGGCGCTGAGGCCCGATCCGGCGCACCAGACCGGGCCATCGATCGTCGCTTTTATTCGTGAAAAGCCGCCACCGTCTCCTTGCTGCCGACAAAAAAACTGTCGGCGACGATGCGCAGCGGCTGCAGATCCAGGTCGCTTTTGCCCGTTTCGATCAGCCGCGCAAAGTGCCCGTACATGGCCGGGTACTCGCCCTCCTCCGACACGGTCTGCGCCACGCCGTCGATGCTGACCTGCGCGCCGCCCGCGTCCAGACGCATCACACCTTCGTCGGAGTGCAACTCGATGCTCCACTGCTCGTTGACGCTGTGATCGAAATCCAGTTCGGCGATCACCCGCACGTCATCACCGGAACGCATCTGCAAGGACGCCGCAATCGGCGACTGGCAATTGCTCGGCACGCTCAGGTTCGCCGATTCCACGAACAGCGCGCGGGGCAGCAATTCGGTGACGATCGACAACGCATTGATGCCCGGATCGAACACGCCCAGCCCGCCCGCCTGCCAGATCCACGCCTGGCCCGGGTGCCATTTGCGCACCTGCTCTTTCCAGTCGATCCGCACCTGCTTCAGGGTCTTGCCTTCAAGCCATTGCACCGCGTTGCCCACGCCCGGGGCGAAGCGTGAATGCCAGGCAAACAGCCCGCTGACGCCCGCTGCATTGACTTCGTCGATCAGGGCGAGCGCTTCGCCCAGGGTTGAACACGGCGGTTTTTCCACCAGCACGTGTTTGCCGGCCTTCAGTGCCTGTTCAACCAGCGCAAAACGCCCTTGGGGCGGCGTGCAAAAGGCGATGGCGTCCACCGCTGGCCCTTGCGCCAGCAGCTCAGCCAGCGAGCTGAAATTGGGCACGCCCGGACAGTGCTGACCCAGCGTCGCAACAGCCACCAGCTCAAACCGGTCACTGGCGTGGATCGCCGGCACGTGCTGGTCCTGGGCAATCTTGCCGTAACCCACCAGCCCTAAACGAATCGGATGCATCGATGACTCCTGTGATGTTGTCGTTGTTATGACAGACGCGCCCACAACGGGGCGCCCTAAAGCAAATCAATGAATCGGTGCCGCATCCCCCTGCTGATATTCGCGAGGGGTGCAGCCGAACTCCCGGCGGAACACGGTGTGCAGGTATTGCGCGGACTTGAAGCCGCAGTTCTGCGCGATGTCGGCGATGGCCGCGTCACCGTGTTTGAGCCCTGACGCCGCGGCCGTGAGTTTGAAGCTCAGAATCTCGTCGTGCACGCTACAACCGCGCTCCTTGCGAAAGTGCGATTCCAGCGAAGAACGGGAAATGCCGACGTAGCCCGCGACCTGGGCGGTTTTGATGCCCTGGCAGGCGTACTGGCGAATGAAGTGCAGCGCCTGCATGACATACGGATTACCCAGCGGTTGATGCAGGCTGGAGGCCTGAACGTTGATGGCCTCGGGCGGCACCAGGATCTGGCGGGCGGTCGAGGGCATACCGTGCAGCATCTGATGCAGCAACTGCGCCGCCGTCCGCCCCATCAGTTGAGTGCCCTGGGTCACCGAACTCAGCGGCACCCGCGTCAGGGTGCGGGTCAGCGGGTCGTTGTCGATGCCGATCAGCGCCACCTGCTCGGGCACCGCAATGCCCGCAGTCAGGCACGCCTGCAGCAACTGCCGCGCACGGGCATCGCTGACGGCGATGATACCGATGGGCTTGGGCAGGCTTTGCAGCCAGGTAATCTGTTGCTCGACGGCGCTGTCCCACAACGGCGCGCTGGTGCTCAGGCCGCGATAGACCTCCCCGTGCAAACCGTCGCGCTGCAACAGCCGGCGAAAGGCTTTCTCACGCTCCTGAGCCCAGCGATTGCTCTGGGCTTCCGGCAGGCTGAAACAGGCGAATCGCGTCAGACCGGCCTCGATCAGGTGCTCGTAGGCCAGCTTGATCAGGGCGAAGTTGTCGGTGGCGACATAGGGAATATGCTTCGGGTAGGCCCGCTCGTCCTCGTAGGAACCGCCCACGGCCACCACCGGCAAGGTGCTCCCGGCCAGCGCCTCGCCGATCAGCGGATCGTCGAAATCGGCAATGATGCCGTCGCCCTGCCAGCGCTCGATCCCTTTAAGGCGGCAGAGAAAATCCTCTTCCAGAAACAGATCCCAGGTCGCGCGGGTGCTGCTCAGGTAATTGCCGATGCCGGTGATGATGCCGCGGTCGTAGATCTTGCCGCCGTTGAACAACAGGGCGATGCGGTGAGCGGGCGGGACGGTTTTCATTATTGTTCCCCGGGCCTGTGAAGCGAGTCGGCACAGACTAGGCCTGCGCCGGGGGAATCTCAATACTCAAAATCGAACACCGAGTTGGTGATTTTCGCAATCGGCGCGGACGGGGCCATTGTTAGTATCGGGGCACAGGCACTCACACATCGCCGGTTAACGCTGGCAAGAATAAGAAGGAAACCCCGATGCCCTGCTTCCCCGATGTCGACACCATTCGCTACGAAGGCCCCGGCAGCGAGTCGCCCCTCGCCTTCCGCCATTACGACGCCAACAAGATCATCCTCGGCAAGCCCATGCGCGAACACCTGCGCATGGCCGCCTGCTACTGGCACACCTTCGTCTGGCCCGGCGCCGATATGTTCGGCGTCGGCACCTTCAAGCGTCCGTGGGTCAAGCCGGGGGACGCCATGGAGCTGGCCCGTTTGAAAGCCGATGCGGCGTTCGAGTTCTTCTCCAAACTGGGCATCGACTACTACAGCTTCCACGACACCGACGTCGCCCCCGAAGGCGCCAGCTTGAAAGAGTACCGCCACAACTTCGCGCAGATGGTCGACGAACTCGAACGCCATCAGGAACAGAGCGGCATTCAGCTGCTGTGGGGCACTGCCAACTGCTTCAGCAACCCGCGCTTTGCGGCCGGCGCTGCGAGTAACCCGGACCCGGAAGTGTTCGCCTTCGCCGCCGCCCAGGTCTTCAGCGCGATGAACGCGACTCATCGGCTCAAGGGCTCGAACTACGTGCTGTGGGGCGGTCGTGAGGGTTATGAGACGCTGCTCAACACCGACCTCAAGCGTGAACGCGAACAACTGGGGCGCTTCATGGCCATGGTGGTCGAGCACAAACACAAGATCGGCTTTACCGGCGACTTGTTGATCGAGCCCAAACCCCAGGAGCCGACCAAGCACCAGTACGATTACGACACCGCCACGGTGTTCGGTTTTCTGCAACAGTTCGGGCTGGAGAAGGAGATCAAGGTCAATATCGAGGCCAACCACGCCACCCTCGCCGGCCACAGTTTTCACCATGAAATCGCCACGGCGGCGTCCCTTGGCATCTTTGGCAGCATCGACGCCAACCGTGGCGATCCGCAGAACGGTTGGGACACCGACCAGTTCCCCAACAGCGTCGAAGAGCTGACCCTGGCCACTTACGAGATTCTCAAGGCCGGCGGTTTCAAGAACGGCGGCTACAATTTCGATTCCAAAGTGCGCCGGCAGAGCCTGGACGAAATCGACCTGTTCTACGGCCACGTCGCGGCCATGGACGTGCTCGCGCTGTCGCTGGAGCGGGCTGCTGCGATGATTCAGGACGACAAACTGCAGGCGTTCAAGGACCAGCGCTACGCCGGCTGGGACCAACCGTTCGGGCGCGCCGTGCTGTCGGGGGAATTCAGCCTTGATGCCCTGGCGCAGCACGCGATGGACAACGAACTCAACCCGCAAGCCGTCAGCGGCCGCCAGGAAATGCTCGAAGGCGTGGTCAACCGGTTTATTTATCGCTGACAGCAGCCGCCCGCGATCCCTGCTGGATGGATGCTATGTCTTTCGTAGGACCGGCTTCAGCCGGGAAGAGGCCAGTGGTAGCACCCTCACATTTGCAGTGTGACGACTGACGCATTCCCGGCTAAAGCCGGTCCTAGAGTCGAGGTCATCGCCAAATCCGCTGGATGGACGCGATGCTTTTCGTAGGACCGGCTTTAGCCGGGAAGAGGCCAATGCGTGCAACATTCATCTTGCGGTGTGACGCCAACAGCTTCCCGGCTAAAGCCGGTCCTACTGAGGGAATTGCGTTGGTTACATTCTCACGACAATTCCCTGCTCGCGGTGCGCGGCCAGTCTCTACAGTTCCACCGGTAAATGCTCGAAAAGTGTCTCTAAACAAAAATAACAGGACGCAACCCCATGAAGAGTTTCAAGACTACCCTGCTCGCCAGTGCCCTGGCACTGCTCAGCCTGCCCGTCATGGCCGATTCGGCCCATCCGAAAATCGGCTTCTCCATCGACGATCTGCGCCTTGAACGCTGGTCCCGGGACCGCGATTACTTCGTTGCGGCCGCAGAAAAAATGGACGCCAAGGTGTACGTGCAGTCCGCTGACGCCAACGAGCAGAAGCAGATCTCCCAGATCGAAAACCTCATCTCCCGGGGCGTCGACGTCATCGTCATCGTGCCGTTCAACGCCACCGTGTTGACCAACGCCGTCGCCGAAGCCAAAAAAGCCGGCATCAAAGTGGTGTCCTACGACCGACTGATTCTCAATGCCGACATCGACGCCTATATCTCCTTCGATAACGAGAAAGTCGGCGAAATGCAGGCGGCCGGCGTGCTCAAGGCGGCCCCGAAAGGCAATTACTTCCTGCTCGGTGGTGCGCCCACCGACAACAACGCCAAGGTGCTGCGCGAAGGCCAGATGAAAGTGCTGCAGCCGGCCATCGACAAGGGCGACATCAAGATCGTCGGCCAGCAATGGGTCAAGGAATGGAACCCGACCGAAGCCCTGAGCATCGTCGAAAACGCCCTGACCAAAAACAGCAACAAGATCGACGGCATCGTCGCCTCCAACGACGCCACCGCCGGCGGTGCGATTCAGGCCCTCGCCGCGCAGAAACTGGCCGGTAAAGTGCCGATCTCCGGGCAAGACGCCGACCTGGCCGCGGTCAAGCGCGTGATCGACGGCACCCAGACCATGACCGTCTACAAGCCGCTGAAACTGATCGCCTCGGAAGCGGCAAAACTGTCGGTGCAACTGGCGCGCAACGAGAAGCCTACCTTCAGCTCGCAGTACGACAACGGCACGAAGAAGGTCGACACCATCCTGCTGACCCCGACGCCGCTGACCAAGGACAACATCGATCTGCTGGAGAAAGACGGGTTCTACACCAAGGATCAGATCGCCGGTAAGTGATCACCCTTTGCAGGCTGCCATAGCTGCAGTGTGAGCCTGCACCGACACCTGTAGGAGCGTGGCTTGTCCCGCGAGCAGCGGGAGCCCGTCGTAAAACCTGACACTGTGGTTTGCCTGACACAACGCGTCTGCTGAATTTACGACGGCTTCGCAGCCGGTCGCGGGACACGCCGCGTTCCTGCACGAGAACTCCGGCCTGTCCTGGAATACCGCGCCATGTCCGATTACCTGCTGCAAATGAACGGCATCGTCAAATCCTTCGGCGGCGTCAAAGCACTCAACGGCATCGACATCAAGGTGCGGGCCGGCGAATGCGTCGGCCTGTGCGGTGAGAACGGCGCCGGCAAATCAACGCTGATGAAAGTCCTTTCGGCGGTCTATCCCCACGGCACCTGGGAGGGCGAAATCCTCTGGGACGGCCAGCCGCTGAAGGCGCAGTCCATCAGCGAAACCGAGGCCGCCGGGATCGTCATCATTCATCAGGAACTCACCCTCGTCCCCGACCTGTCGGTGGCGGAGAACATTTTCATGGGTCACGAACTGACCCTGCCCGGCGGGCGCATGAATTACCCGGCGATGATCCACCGCGCCGAAGCCTTGATGCGCGAACTGAAAGTGCCGGACATGAACGTCGCCCTGCCGGTTTCACAATACGGTGGCGGCTATCAGCAACTGGTGGAAATCGCCAAGGCGTTGAACAAACAGGCGCGCCTGCTGATCCTCGACGAACCCTCTTCGGCCCTGACCCGCTCGGAAATCGAGGTCCTGCTCGACATCATTCGCGACCTCAAAGCCAAGGGCGTCGCCTGCGTCTACATCTCCCACAAACTCGATGAAGTCGCCGCCGTCTGCGACACCATCTCGGTGATCCGCGACGGCAAGCACATCGCAACCACGGCCATGGCTGACATGAACATTCCCAGGATCATCACGCAGATGGTCGGCCGCGAGATGAGCAACCTCTACCCCACCGAACCCCACACCGTCGGCGAGGTCATTTTCGAGGCGCGCAATGTCACCTGCTACGACGTCGACAATCCCAAACGCAAGCGCGTGGACGACATCTCGTTCGTGCTCAAACGCGGGGAAATCCTCGGCATCGCCGGGCTGGTCGGGGCCGGGCGCACCGAACTGGTCTCGGCGCTGTTCGGCGCCTACCCGGGCCGTTACACCGGAGAAGTGTGGCTGGACGGTAAGCCCATCGACACACGCACGCCGCTCAAATCCATCCGCGCGGGGCTGTGCATGGTTCCCGAGGACCGCAAGCGTCAGGGCATCATTCCAGACCTGGGCGTGGGCCAGAACATCACCCTCGCCGTGCTCGACAGCTTCGCCCACCTGACCCGCATCGACGCCGAAGCCGAGCTGGGCAGCATCGACAAGGAGATCGCGCGCATGCACCTGAAGACCGCGAGCCCGTTCCTGTCGATCACCAGCCTGTCCGGTGGCAATCAGCAAAAAGCCGTGCTGGCGAAAATGCTGCTGACGAAGCCACGGGTGCTGATACTCGACGAGCCCACCCGCGGTGTGGACGTCGGCGCCAAATATGAGATCTACAAACTGATGGGCGCGCTGGCGGCCAGCGGCGTGTCGATCATCATGGTCTCGTCGGAGCTGGCCGAAGTGCTCGGCGTCTCCGACCGGGTGCTGGTGATCGGCGAAGGCCAGTTGCGCGGGGACTTCATCAATCAGGGCCTGACCCAGGAACAGGTGCTGGCTGCCGCACTCAGCCAGTCCGGGGACGCCCTTGCTGCGCACAACAAAAACAATAACGACCGGCCAGGTGCTGTGGGAGACGCGCGTCAATGAATCAGCTCAAGCAACTGTTTACTCGCTACAAAATGCTCGCCCTGGTGATCGCCATCGCGGTCATCTGGCTGTTCTTCAGTTGGGAAACCGACGGGGGCTTTCTGACGCCGCGCAACCTGTCCAACTTGCTGAGGCAGATGTCGATCACCGGCATTCTGGCCTGTGGCATGGTGCTGGTGATCATCAGCGGCGAGATCGATCTGTCGGTGGGCTCACTGCTCGGACTGCTCGGCGGCGTGGCGGCGATTCTCGACGTCGTGTACCACCTGCCGCTGCCGCTGAACCTGTGCATCGTCGCCGGCTGCGGGCTGTTGATCGGTCTCGCCAACGGCTGCATGACCGCGTACCTGCGCATCCCCTCGTTCATCGTCGGCCTGGGCGGCATGCTCGCGTTTCGCGGGATTCTGCTGGGGATCACCGGCGGCACCACCATCGCGCCGGTGTCCCCGGAACTGGTCTACATCGGCCAGGGTTATCTGCCGCCGCTGGTGGGGATCGTGCTTGGTGTGCTGCTCTTCGCGCTGACGCTGTTCCTGACCTGGCGTCAGCGCAGCAATCGCGCGCTGCACGGGCTGGCCGCCCATTCGCTGGTTCGGGATGTGGTGCGGGTCGTGGCCATCGGTGCCGTCCTGGCCGGCTTCGTGTATACGCTGAACAGCTACGACGGGATTCCGGTGCCGGTCCTGCTGCTGTTGGTCCTGCTTGGCGTCTTCAGCTACATCACCAGCCAGACCGTGTTCGGCCGCCGCATCTACTCGGTGGGCAGCAACATGGAAGCCACGCGCCTGTCCGGCATTAACGTGCAGGCGGTGAAATTGTGGATCTTCGGCATCATGGGCGTGATGTGCGCCCTCGCCGGCCTGGTCAACACCGCCCGCCTGGCGGCCGGTTCACCGTCGGCAGGCAACATGGGCGAACTCGACGCCATCGCTGCGTGCTTCATCGGCGGCACCTCCATGCGCGGCGGCTCGGGCACCGTATACGGCGCACTGCTCGGCGCCCTGGTCATCACCAGCCTCGACAACGGCATGTCCATGCTCGACGTCGACAGCTACTGGCAGATGATCGTCAAGGGCAGCATTCTGGTGCTGGCGGTGTGGGTAGATGTGAGTACGCGCTCGGGCAGGCGATAACTCGTCCGCCAGAACATCATCGATCACCTGTGGGAGCTGGCTTGCCTGCGAAGGCGGCCTGGCAGTCAACACAGTTGAATTGTGTGCATATCCATTCCTGCGGTAACGGCCACCTAGGGTTCCGCTCTGACGTGAACTGCCCCCCGAAAGTTGGACAGGGGACGCTATTGATTTAATGCCTGGGTCCGAAATTGTACCGGACTCAAGCCATTCAGTCTGAGGCTTATACGGTCTTGGTTGTAGTAGGCGATGTAATCCTCTATGCCTGATGCCAACTGCTCCACACTCTCAAATGACTCAAGATAGAAAAACTCGCTCTTGAGCGTGCCGAAAAAGCTTTCCATGGCGGCATTGTCCAAGCAATTACCCTTGCGCGACATGCTCTGCTCAATGCTCTTTTCGGCCAGCATATGTCGGTAGGTAGGCTGCCTGTACTGCCAACCCTGGTCAGAGTGCAGTATCGGTTTGTCACCTTGATTGAGTCGCCCGAAGGCTTTTTCCAGCATCGTCGAAACCATCTTGAATTCGGGACGTCGGTTGATCTGGTACGCCAGGATCTCGCCGTTGTACAAATCCATGAGGGGCGAGAGAAACAGCTTTTGCCCCTTCACCTTGAACTCCGTCACGTCGGTTGCCCATTTCTGGTTAGGGGCTTCTGCCTTGAATTCGCGCTTTAGTAGATCAGGCGCAACAAGCCCTTCAGCACCTCGGTAAGAGCGATATTTCTTCACTTTGACCAGCGACTTGAGGCCCATCATCTGCATCAGCCGATGCACCTTCTTGTGATTGATCAACTCACCACTGTTTCCAAGGGTTGCGGTGATGCGGCGGTAGCCGTAACGCCCCTTATGCCCGTGATAGACGCTGCGGATGCGATCTTTAAGGTCGGCATGCTTGTCGGTTAGCAGTGTTTCGCTTTGGTAATAGAAGGTGCTGCGTGCAAGTCCCGCAGCACGTAGCAACAGAGCAAGTGGATGCTCATGCCTCAATCCTTGGACGGCCTGCGTTTTTTTGGCTGCGCAGTATGGGGATCCGCTTGGATTAAGGCATCGAGCTTTTTTAGATAGGCATTCTCCGCGCGCAGATAGGCCAGTTCTGCGAGCATTTGTTCAGAGGTCAGCTCTGCGTCCGCAGGAAGAGCAGGACTTGCTTTGGGTTGTCTGGAAGGTTTGCGGGGCATGCAGGACTCTTTAAGACGATACGGTTGTAGTGCGTCTACACCGCCGTCATCGTACAGCTTTCTCCACTGCCTGATACTACTTGGACCACGAATATCAAACCGTATACAGGCCTGTTGGTCCGACAGTCCGTCTTGTTCGATGCACTGCAAAACCTTCAATTTAAACTGGGCATCGTAATGGCTGTACTTGGCAATCAAGCCAGACGCGCCGTGCTCTTCAAAACCCTTGACCCAGCGCCGCAGCAGCGATGGACTCAAGTCATGCTTGAGGGCCACCTCATGAATGCTACTGGCAGACAGACACTCTTCAATCAGTGATTGCTTGAGTGCAAGGTTGTATTTCGTCATGGAACACCCTCCCGAGGGGTCAGGTGTCCAACATTCGGGGGGCAGTTCACGTCAGGGCGGAACCCTAGGTGGCCGTTACCTAGATAATGGATATGTACACAATCCAACTGTATTGACTATCAGGCCGCCTTCGCGAGCAAGCCCCACACAGTTGGATCGTTGGGGTGTCAGGTAGATAGGTATCGGCTGTGAGGGCGCCATCGCAGGCAAGCC
>Ga0308164_10001934_pt1 | contig 22016 bp, 23 predicted proteins | sample PhyTR2_FD_201031 | JGI IMG/M metagenome (GOLD analysis project Ga0308164, IMG submission 201031) | Phyllosphere microbial communities from UC Gill Tract Community Farm, Albany, California, United States - DLSLT.R2 | ecosystem: Host-associated > Plants > Phyllosphere > Unclassified | place: USA... | reverse complement strand
AAAAAATTACAATATTTTTTATAACAATATTGTAACATCAATTGATAAACGTAAAAGATTTTATATTAGAGAAAAGCCCGTTTTAAGTATTAAAATAAAACAAAATGGAAATTAATAATATTTGGGGAAAACTAAATATCCCAGTTAAAGATAGCTTTCGAAAAGACATCCAAGAAGGAAAAGTCCCAGAATTGCCATATTATATAGTAGACCAGGAAGATCTAAAACAAAAAATTAAAGATAAAATATTTGCAATTGATGGTGATAGAATGTCAACATCGTATATTACTGCTGCTTATGGTAATGGCAAAACTAATGTTTTTAGATATTTAGAATTATTTTTTAATAAAACCTATAGTTCATTTAATATTGATATCCTATACTCACGAGCAGATCCCGAACGTGTTGATTTAGTTGTTTTTCTTCTAAAAAAAATTGAAGATATTTATTTAGATCAAATTATTGACGCAATAAAAAAAAGTAAGGAAAACGATTATGATTATTCAAAATTCGCTTACGAATTCCAAGAATCTTTTGCTGAAATAAAACAATACACTGATAAAGTTTTCGCTTCAGATAATAATGAAGAATTAAAGGAACTTATATATTTAGGAACAGGGCGGTTAGCAAATAAAAGATATTTTGATAGATTTGAATTAGCACATTTAAAAGATTATAATAGAAGAGAAATTCTTGTTCTTTTCTTAAATTTAATTGCCTATTCTGGAAAGTACCTGGTTTTTGGCATTGATGAAGTAGAAAAAATACCTGAACGTTCAAAAATAAGATTTAATCATTTCCTAACATCCTACAGAGAGCTAATAGATTTATTTAATAAAATAAATGGACATTATCTTATTATTGCAATAACTCAAGAGGAAAAATCCCAAAAACTGGAGGAAGTAAATTATGCTGTTTATACTAGAGTAAAGCCTGATATAATAACAATCCAACCTATTTCAAGTAATAAAGACAAAAAAGAATTAATTAAGTATTTGAATGAAGTATTTGGAACTAATAATGATGTTGAAGAAGTTTTAAAACTTATTAATAAATTAAGTAATTTAAAAATATCTGAAAACAGACTTTTAATACAAGAAATTTCTAAAATTCTTTTAAGTACCTCAAATGAATTTACAGATCTTAATCAAATACTTGATGAAAAAAACTTAAAAGAAGAATATGAATACACTCATGATAATTTGATAAAAGATGATGCATTTAAAAACATTCATAGAAAGTTTTTTGATCCCCTACAATATTATTTAGAATCACATAACAGAACTGAGCTTGTAAGAAAGCAAGATAGGTACTTCTTAGATGCAGTAGCTAATGAAATACAATATTTTATCTTCAATGAAGATAAAGATAATATTGAAAACGAAGTTATTAATATTAAAGAATTGCTAATTAAGGAAAAGGAAAATATTAATAAAGTTATAATATATTCTCCGAAGCAGTTGGAGTTAGGTTATAGTAATTTTTCGAATATAGAAAAACAGTTACTAATAATCGATTATGATCCGAAAGAGTTATTTACTCTTTTAGAAATTTATCGCGAAAATATTGACCTCCAGGAAAACCTGGATATCATTATTTCATCTTATACAAAAAATCAATTATAAATAATATGTTTGATAATCATTCGGGAGTATTTGTTTATAAATACAAGATTGAACTAGATACCGTTATAAGTACTATATTAAGTATCTCATTTGATATATTATTACAATTAGAAAATAAAGAAAGTTCTGAAAATGATATAGAACTAGCTATAAATTTATTTAGCAATAGTTTATATGAGGATTTAAAAATAAAAAAAGAAGATTATTTAATTAAAGATGAGGACGAGAAATATATTTTTTCAAAAGAACATCTATTTGATCAAATTATTACATTCTATAATGATAAATTGTTTCAAGATGCTGATATATTAAAATACTTAGAAGGGTCAGAGATTGCTTTTATTAGAAAAAGTGAAAAAATTATTTATGGCTTTATAGACAAAAATAATTCAGAAATAATTAATAGAGTTAAAAAAGCGATTAATAGTAAAAATATAATCAATGTTCTTATAAACTATTTAGAAGATCTTCGAATAAAATCAGCACTTTCTAATATTCACAAACTTAATAGTCCTTTTTTATATGGTGATGTAATTAGATTGGATAAGCAAGCAGGTAAAGTTCCTAATAAAATAATAGATTACGATATTTTTGATGACTCAAGATTTACATTAGATAAAGTCGCCTATGAAGATATTTGGACTAATAAAACTGCTTACAAACGCAAATTCAAAATTGACATTCCAAATATAGTTGCAGACAGCAAAGATGAACATTATTCGATAATAAGTGATAATGGTACTGAAATAGGACTAAAAATCAATAACAAAGTACTCCCATTTTTAAACGTTAATATAATTGAATATATAAAAGAGGACAAACGAATATTTTATCAGTGGTTATTACTAAAAGACTCTTATACAACTTCTGAAAATAAGAGATCAAATTTGAATAGCTTAGTTATTGATTTTATTAATGATTCTAAAAATAGTGATTTTACACAACTGCTTTCAAATCTTCAAAAAAACTTATACTTACCTGCAGGTATAAGTATAAAAACTGAATACAATAAATATTTTAGAAGTTATACTTATACAGAAAAATTAAAATTTTTGGAAGAATATGAATTATATTTTCCGGAGCAATCTGATGAAACCGGATTATGCGTATATACTAATCAAAAAAAAGGGGATGAGTATAACTTATTGCATTGGATAGAACCTAAGGACTCTAAGCAATTTTCTCATTATAGAAAGTCTGTTCCCGAAAATATTAAGAGAACATTAGTGTCAATTTTGAAGCCTGAAATTGCGTTTTATGTTTTAGAAAAATATTTTGAGGATACTGTTGAAGATATTTTAAAAAAGGATGATTTTAAATATATCGCAAATGCAGTATTTACAATAAATAATGAAAAAAAATGGGAAATTGATTTTATTATTTATTCTCAAAAAAATGATAAGATATATTTTGTAGAAGCCAAAACAAAACTAAATAAAGAATATATTTACTCTTATACAGGAAAATCGTCAGAACTTGAATCCTCTTTAAGGAAACAATTAGGAATAGTAGATAGTGAAATACTGAACATTGAATATGTAATAATATCTGGATTTAGTGACAAAAATGTAGATGCTTATCAACATTTTATCGGAGAGAAGGATAATTATAATAAAATGAGAGAAGGGTTCTCTACTCTACCCTATCACTTTTCAATCCCAATCTCAACAATTAAAGGTAAAAATTTAACTTGTATTGCAGAACCAGAATATGATAAACTAAAAAAAATAATTATAGAGATATGTCCAAAATAAAGCTTCCAGTTACAAGATACTACGGTTCTAAAAGAAAACTGGTTGAAAAGATTTGGAATGAGCTAGAAAGAAAAGAATTAATATTTGATTCGGTTTTAGATATCTTTGGAGGAACTGGTTTATTTTCATTTTATGCTAAATGTAAAAATAAGCAGGTAATATATAATGATATTTTTAGATTTAACTCAATAATTGGCAAAAAACTTATACAACAAAGCTCCAATGAGCTTACATTAGAAAGAGCTAGAAATATGCTACTTCCAATTGAAGGAGTCATTTATCGAAATGTAATATCAGAAAATTTTGCAGGAATATATTTTACCGATGAAGAAAATCATCAAATAGATATTTTTATTCAAAATATTAATTTTTTAGAAAACGAAAATTTACAGGCAAGTGCTTATTATATACTTTTCCAATCATGCATTATAAAAAGACCATATAATTTATTTCATAGAAACAATTTAAATATGAGATTAAATTATAAGAATGGAAATTTTGGTAATAAGAAGACCTGGGAAAGATCATTTTCAGAGCTATTTGAAAGATTCATAAATGAATTAGATGAATTTTGTTTTGACAATGGAGAAGAAAATATTTCCCTAAATTCAAGTGCCCTACAATGTAACGCTCAGGCAAATTTGTTATATATTGATCCCCCTTACTTCACATCTGGTTCAAATACAACTTATCATAGTAAATACCATTTTTTAGAAGGATTGGCGTACTATGATGAAATACAAAAAAATATTGATCATAATAAGAAAAATAAAGAAATTACTATTAATAAATCTTTAGAATTTGAGAATAAAACAACTTTTCTTAACGACCTGGAACAACTTCTTTTAAATCATATTAATTCTCATATAGTTATTTCTTACAGAAACAATGGTGTTCCAAATATTGAAGAGATGGCTGAGTTACTTAGAAATATTAATAATAATTTTGAAGTTTCTGTTACTGATCTAGGTAATTATGGATATGCATTAAATCGGAATAATATTAATAATAACGAGGTATTAATAATCGCTAAGAATATATACTATGAGTAAAAGGCTTTCAAAAGAAGCCTTTTTACTTTATTATATCAAATTGTTTAAGGATATCTGTGGTCAGCTTTGACATCGGTTTTTTGCTATTCTCTTTTAAGTAAGCGTTCCAAATAATTAAATCTATTTGTTCAGGAGATTTACCTAATCCAGGAAAATCGTTGCATAATGCAGTGTAATAATCATTATTATATCCCATAAATTTTGCCAATTATTTCATCAACATAATTAGTATGTTCCTCAAAGACTTTATTGACACCTAATCTTTTCATAAAATTTGTTTTCTCATCCTTATCTGTAATAGCTTTACCATCGAATGAATGTCAAAATCTATTTTTAATTTTGAAGTTTCTGTTATCCATTTTGAAATATTCGCATTCTTATCAATCTTCTTACCATCGTTAGAACTAATATGAAATGTTACCGCTTCAAAGCAATCATCTCTATAAGGGTGAAATGATATCTCATGTTCTCCTTTAATATTATTACAAACAGCACATGCGGGTATTAAATTGTATAATGATAACGCAAATAGAGGGTATTTTTTTGGGATAAAAATGATCAAACTGTGGTCTGGAATAGACCTTTTGATTATTATTATTTATGGTAAAATGTAATTATGATTACAATAAGGACAAACTTTATGGTAGTCTGTACTGGATACTAAATCCTCTGAAATCAATGATTTCAGAGGATTTTATATTTAAAAGAAAATTTTTCAAGCAGCTACCATTTGATTCTTGGCAATACTTTTTTAATTTCTTTTCCGATATTATTTCCGGCTTTGCCTAATTCATTGCCTACATTCCGGATAATTTTTACGGCTTCGTGATTCTGTCCCGGACCATATTGAATATCATGAACAGAAGCATTCCAGGTTCTCACTATATCATTAGTAGGACCGAACTGATTTTGCAATTCTGAACCTATTTTATTTAAGCCTTTAACAATATCATTATTCTTACCAAAACATCCCGAATCTCCACCCACACCAATGGTAAGACATTTATCAAGCTCCCTGGCCATGAGCTGCCCACCTGCACAACCTGCAAAAACATAAGGCTGCCCACCTGAGGTTACCGCACACTGTACCACAATCTGGGCTTCTGTATTTAAATTAAGCTTATCTGCTCCATAACACACCGCTGTATTCATGAAATTCACCTGCCCGTACTGACCCTGCTGCTGTACACAGGAAAGCAGTTTCTGAAGTTCGGGATCAGAAGATTCTCCTGCAAGACACAAAGGATATTTACTGTAATCGTTCCCATACTGCTGATAACATTTCAGTAAGGACTGGGAGATCTTTCTTTCATTAGCACCACCCATTGTTCCTACAAGACATAATGCCTGTTCTTCAGCTGTTGATGCATTTTTAACACATTTATAAATTTCATTTTCCTTTTTTCCTGCCATATTTTCAACCATACAGTCTCCAAACTTTTGCTGATCTAATGCTCCATTAAAGCCCATAGACTGATTATAACAATTCGCAGCCGTCTGCTCATTCGTGATCATCAGGTTACCATATGGATTATTAACATCTACTATCTGGCTGGGTAAAGGCTGAAATCCGTTGGCAGTCTGAATACCCACATTCGGACTGTATTGTGGCGGTGTATAATTCATCACTGGTTGTGCCGGCGGCTGAATATCTGAATAACCGATCACCCTTGCTCCTTGTACATAATCAATTTCAATCACATTCCTGCTGTAATCCAAGAAAAAAGCTTTCTGATACGGATTGGCAGCTGGTAGTCTCAAATACATCATCCCGGAAGGGTCGCGTTGGGCTAAACCTCTGTTCATAGGGTTACCATCCTGTATCATCATTCCGTCGCTGTATAAGGCAAAAGACTGCTGATGAGCCTGATCATATATCCGGCCAAGCAAAACTGGCTGTGAATAGAGATTGGAAAAAAAAGAAAGAAGCAGCAGGCATACAAACAGCTTCATAAGGCGTAAGTGTAGTGTTTCCATGGTATTTAGTTTTAAATCACAATGATAATTACTGCTGTAAAATTGATGATAAAAACGATGCGGTACCATTACACTTTCGGGTACTATTTGTACTCAAAAAATCCTACCCTCTTATTTTACAAGGATAGGATCACACCTAAAATAATATTAAAAAAATCGCGTCAGACAATAAATAAGGAAGCAATGGCTGTAGCCTCACTTCCACTTAAAACTTCATCATAAGCTGCAGATCCCGCCGCAGCTCCAAAAGCAGTTGAGGTATTGAATCCAGCCTGATTTACATTGTCTTCTCCGGCATATACAGCATTGGTGGCCGTAGGCATACTTCCGCCGTTTGCCAGCTCTATCCAGCCTTTATTGGCTCTCATTCTTCTCACCTGTGAAGCATGTCTTGCCTCTACAGAGTGTATTTGCAGTGCTGCCTGTAAAACAGCTTTGTTAGACATTACATTTCCGGCTTGTCCTTTGTAAGCACGAACCCCCGTATCTTCAAAGGCCTGAGCCAGAATAAGAAACTGATTGTAATCTGTAAAAGGCATAAAATTCCCTCCTGCTGTAAAGTCAAAAACAGGCTTTGGTTTTGGAGTTTCACCTAGGGATGTCAATGTACTTTTCAGAAATCCCACATGAGCCGATTCATGTTTTGAGATCTGCATAAAAACAGGGCGGTCTGCATTTGGAATTAATCCAACTGCTGCCAGACCTAATGCATAATATTCATTTTCAAGATATTCCAGCGTTAATGCTAACTGTAAGGCATCTGTCAGGGCACTTTTAAAAAAACTTCCGGAAACAGTACTGTCCACAGTTTCTGCTTTAACCGGAGTTGCCATTAATGCTCCTAATCCCAGTGGAACTGCTGCTACCGCTGCTTTTTTACCAAATGTTGAGACATGGGTAAGGGTTTCTAATCTTGTAGCTTCCGTAGTAAAAAATTTATCATTAGAAAGCTTATCTAGTAATTTAAGAATGTTCATAATAGTAGATTTTGAAGTGATTAATTAATTGATTCCCATTTCTTTCCACGTAAAAGGAGTTTTTATGAATCCTCCTGCTGCCATTACAATGTCTTTAGGTTCTTTCGCAAGATCAAGACCATTGGCATCAATCACGTCATCACCAGAAAAATCAGTAGATCCGGGATTGATAATATTCCTGATCGCCGAAGCGTGTCTGGCCTCCACCGAAACTATTTTTCCTGCAATCACCAGGTAAGCCGGATTGGTAATGTATTTCCCAGCCCCGTTATAAGCTGCCACTCCTGTATCTTCCAGTGCTTTCGCTGTTGCCAGAACAGAATTCCTGTCATTAAAATTCACATTGGCATATTTAAATTCAAGCGTAGGCAACACATTGGTTGTTGCCCCTGTGATCGCCGCTTTAAAAAAGTCGCGGTGGATCACTTCATGATGATATAGATCTGTGAAGAGTTCTTTTTCAATACTTGAAATTCCTGAATAAAAATTATTCACCACTTTGGTATAAAAATCAGCTTCCAGCTGTTCCAATGCATAAGCGTAGTTCAGAATTCCCACGTCACCGGTACCCAGATCAAAAACCCTGGTATTGTCTGTGAATTCAAAATTGTCGTCGTCGGTACAACCGATAAGTGTAAGTCCGGCCATCGCCAGTCCTATACCGCCCAGTTTCAAAAAATTTCTTCTGCCTGTATCCAGAGTAGCACCCTGGTTAGAAACATTAATAGTTTTTTTCATAATATTATTTGTTTATGGATTAGAATATGCTCAAAAAGGGAGAAAAAAACAGCATAAAGAATTATGCTGTTCAACAACTAAACACTACGGCATTAGCACCGTATCGATCACGTGAATCACTCCATTTGACTGGTTCACGTCAGCTATGGTTATTTTTGCATCATTTCCTTTAGAATCTCTTACATAAAGGTTTTTACCTTTTGTCCAGAACGTAAGTTCTTCACCTTCTACAGTTTTCATCATGCTTTTACCGTTTCCGGCTTTTACAGTTGCCCAGATCTCTTTAGCACTGTATTTTCCGGCCAGAACGTGATAGGTTAAAATCTTGGTAAGGGTTGCTTTATTTTCAGGTTTCACCAGAGTTTCAACGGTTCCTTTCGGAAGCTTGGCGAAAGCTGCATCTGTAGGAGCCAGTACCGTGAAAGGACCTGCCCCCTGAAGAGTCTCTACCAAACCTGCCGCTTTTACTGCTGCTACCAAAGTCTTATGATCTTTGGAGTTGACTGCATTTTCAATAATATTTTTAGAGGGATACATTGGCGCACCGCCTACCATTACTGTTTTTTCTTTCATCATCTGTGCAGTTACCTTCCCACTGAAAGCGAATGATAAAGTAATCATTGCTAAAACTGCGATTTTTGATCTTGTGTTCATTTTTTGATTTTTTAAGTTAAATATCTATTTGAATTGTGTTCTTAATTTCATTTACGAGGATGGTTTGATTTTAGATTTAAAAAAATGATATTTTTAATCAAGCGACTGAATATCAGATTATTAATTTTTAGAATTAGATTCAAAATCCAGGCAAACGGAGTTCATACAGAATCGTTTTCCGGCAGGTTTAGGCCCGTCATCAAACCTATGTCCGAGATGAGAATCGCATCTCCCACATAAAACCTCAGTTCTTTCCATATTATAAGAACTATCTTTTCTGTATTTCACGCTGTTCTTACGAAGTGGCTGATAAAATGAAGGCCATCCACAAGTCGTGGCAAATTTTGAAGTTGAAAAGAACAGTGGATTGCCGCAGACTGCACAGAAATAAGTTCCTTTTTCATCAAATTCATCATACTTTCCGGTGAAAGCAGTTTCTGTAGCTCCTTCTCTGGCAACCTGGTAAAGTTCCGGACTGAGGATCTTTTTCCATTCTGCATTGCTTACTTTTAAAGGAGTAGTTACGGTTCTGGAATAGTAAGGATTTTTTGTTTTGAATTTCCCTGACTGGGCAAAACCTTTTCCTGCTGTGACCGCCAAAAGGCAGGTAAAAACTGTTTTTATAATGCTGTTTTTCATTTTGATAATTATAAATGATTACTTAAAATCATTTACGATGTAAAAGAATTTCTGGTTTTTGTATGTAATGTGTTTTATTTTATTACATTTGGAATGAAAATTATACACCATTAAAACAAACTATTCGGAAGAGCAGCTTATCGTTTTACTCAAAGAAAAAAACGAAACAGGCTTTCATTATTTATATGACCATTATGCAGGGGCACTGTATGGGGTGGTATTCCGAATTGTTCAGTCAAAAGATTATACAGAAGAAATCATTCAGGATGTTTTTGTTAAAATCTGGAATTCTATTCACCAATATGATGTCTCAAAAGGAAGATTTTATACGTGGATGATCAATATTGCAAGAAATACAGCAATAGATTATTTAAAATCAAAAGGTTTTCAAAACGAACTTAAAAACCAACCGCTTCCGGACTTCGTATATAACTCTGCAGAACTTTCAACGACTAACAATTCATCCGATTTTATTGGATTTAACAACGTGCTTGAAGGTCTGGAAGTTGATAAACAAGAACTTATCAACCTGGCTTATTACCAGGGCTATACTCAGAATGAAATATCTGAAAAACTGAAGATACCCCTTGGAACGGTGAAAACCAAAATGCGGAATGCGCTGATGAAATTAAAGGATTTGCTAAAAGATTATCAATAAATTGAACACAAAAGAATACATATCATCCGGAATCATAGAATCTTATATTCTTGGTCTTGCTTCTCCAGAGGAGGCAGGGATTTTGGAGTGTGTGATGAAAAACAATGCTGAAGTAAAAACTGCTTTTGAAGAAGCACAGAAAACTTTGGAAGATTTGGCTACTAAACAGGCGGTAACTCCCCCAGCCGATTTAAAATCTAAGATTTGGAGTAAGATCCAGCAGGAACAGATCACTGAGGAAGTGAAACCTATTGTTTCTACTGATATTCCAGTGGTAAGGCCTCAGCAAGCGATCAGACCTGAACAAAAAAGCAGCTGGAAAACTTACGCTGTTGCAGCTTCTGTACTATTCCTGATAAGTGCAGCCGGAAATCTTTTCTGGATGAACGATCAGTCTAAAACAAAGGAAAAAATTGCAAAAATACAGACCGAGAAAAAAGCTCAGGATCTGGCAATGCAAAAGATGAATCAGAAAATGGACATGTTTTCCAACCCGGATATGCAGATGGTGAGGCTGAAGGGTGTAGAAAAGCACACCGACTCAAAGGCCATGGTTTTCTGGGACAAAAAAACAAAAGAAGTCTACCTGAATGCTGAAAGCTTACCCAAAGCACCGGAAGGAATGCAGTATCAGCTGTGGGCCATTGCCGATGGAAAACCAGTAAGTGCAGGTATGTATACCGAAGAAAAAGACAGCAAAACAGCTCTTGCGAATATTCCTAATGCACAGGCATTTGCCATAACGCTCGAAAAACAGGGAGGAAGTGCTGTTCCTACTATGGAGAATATGTATGTAATGGGTGAAATCTAATCTGATCATATTCTATTTTAACTAACAAAATTAATTATCTCCGAGTTTCTTATTAATAGCACGAAACTTTATTAAGGGATTAACCAAATATGATTGATAATGATGGAGAATATTTCATTGAATCAACAATGATAAACAGATCGTTTTGGATGATAAATTTTAATGTCCTTACTAAATTAATTGTCCCGCCACTTATTTATTTTTAGCTCTCTTTCTACTTCATTTACCTCTGCCAGAGGAGACTCATAGGTTTCGGCAATGTATTTCAGTACATCCTCATCTGTTTTCTCATTTATTTTCCTGATGAAAAGCTGATTGCTGGATTTCAGATGAATAATAAGATCGTCTGTGGTTTTCTTCTTCCCTAATATGTTTTTTTCAATAATGGCTCTTTTATCATCATTTACAATAAGATCATTGAAGGAGGTATTCATAAGAACAGTCTGAAAAAATGATTCTGCCGGCAGTAAAGTATGCAGGTAATAATCCTTAAAATTCATCACTTTCTCATTATTAACCAAAAAAGCGCAGGTATCTCTGGTAAGAATTATCCATTTGCCTCCTATATAAGGGGTAACATCTTTCATAAATTCTCTTTTATACATAAGGGAAGAAATCTTATAAGAAAGCTCGGTAAAATGATTTTGTATTCTCTGGAGCGTATCAGGTCGATAAAATTTCTGGTCATAAAAGAAAAGGTAATTCCTCCCGTTGTTTACTGTAAGAAAATTTCGGATAATATTTTGTGATTTAAGGGGATAATCTTCACCGCTTAGGTTGACAAAGTAATCCCATTCCTGGCTAACGTTAAGCAGAAATTCCATGGCATCAAGCTCGGCCTGAATCATACTGAATCCACCGGGAACAATATTGATGCTTTCTAAAATATAAACGTTTGGAAACCGAACCAGAAACATCTGTATCTCATCCGTAATCTCCTCTTTAGCTTTCCGGTCGATGTGAATAAGGTAAAACTGGTCCCGGGTATAAATCTTCTGAAACATGGCTTTGAATACTTCCGGCTTATGATGAACCATAATAAAATAAGCAATTCTCACATGCTGATCGGAGTGGGACTCTAAAGTTTGGTGATTGGGACTGGTTGAAGGAGCGGAAGTCTGCATAAGAACGGATTTAAATCAACCGCTTTGCGCAAACAATTCAGTTAACATACGGAAGCTACAAATAAATTTATGATAATCAATCATTTAAAGTGACTATTATTCCTTTTCTTTATTGTATCTTTGCAAAGCACTTATAAAAACAGGTCCCTGGCTTTTGTTATTCTGTAATAGTTTAAAATCCATTTTCTCTTTCAGTTTTACTTTTTCAGTTACCAATTAAAACTTATTCTTAAATATTTTTTAATGCTGTTTCCTTGGTTTTCAGGTTAGAAAAACAGTTATAAAATGCAAGACAGCAAGAGAAAACGCTGTTTTAAGAATGATACGATATTGCAAAGCTCAGCAAATATATTCCAACTGAATTTATGGTCAAGTTAATGCAAAGTAAATAATAATTAGAGATAAGCGATCAGAACTGATCATCCTTATTTTTATACAAGACAACAATTCAGATCTTAACCGATTTGGCCACTCAGAACCGGATGTCCGGTAGATTACAATGAGTTTTAAAAATTTAAATTTAATAAATCCAATAGTTCGCGCCGTTACAGAAGCCGGATATTCCAAGCCTACAGAAATACAGTACATAGCTGTTCCGCATATTTTAGCAGGAAAGGATGTTATAGGATATTCTCAAACCGGTACCGGAAAAACTGCAGCATTTGCTATGCCTATCCTGCAGCTACTAAAAAGAAATACACCAGATCATAAAGAAATACGTACCTTAATACTAACACCAACCCGGGATTTGGTCCTGCAACTGGAAGAAAGTTTTAAAATGTACAGCAAATATCTACCATTATCTCAGCTTTCAATTTTTGGAGGCGTTTTATCTGGCAGTCAGCTGGCCGCACTGAGAAAAAGAGTAGATATCCTTATAGCAACCCCGGAAAGATTACTGAATTTGGTAAGTCAACGACATATTGATCTTTCTAAAATTGAAATATTGGTTCTGGATGAAGCTGACAGAATTGTTGATATGAAATTTGCAGACGATGTAAAAAAGATATTGCAATTAATTCCTCAAAAGAGACAGACCTTATTCTTCTCTGCAACAATGTCTTCAGATGTTCAAAAGTTTGCGGACACTATGATGAAAAGTCCGGTTCACATTATTGTAGATCAGATTTCATCTTCCATGCAATCTGTAAACCAGTCTGTTTATTTCGTTGAAAAGACCAAGAAAACGGATCTGCTCATCAATATCCTTCAGGATGTATCTATTTTGCGTTCACTAGTTTTTACAGGAAGTAAACAAGGCGCAGATAAGCTGGTTAAACAGCTGGAACGGACAGGAATTTTTGCAGCCGCTATTCATGGGAATAAATCTCAGACAGCAAGACAGCAGGCAATAGAAGATTTCAAAAGCAGTAAGATACGAGTTCTGGTAGCCACCGATATTGCGGCAAGAGGGATTGAGATGGAAGAACTTCCTTATATAGTTAATTATGAACTTCCCGATGTTCCTGAAACTTATGTTAACCGCATCGAAAAAACCGGACGAGCAGGAACTAAAGGAACAGCTGTTTCTTTTTGTGATGAAAAGGAGCGTTCTGATTTAACCAATATTCAAAAGCTGCTAGGGTTTATAATGCCTGTCGCAAAACTCCAATACATTCATTAAGATCACAACAAAATAGATGAACTTTCTTAAAATAAGTCATCAAAACAATTATAACAACAATTTTTAATAATAATTACAATGCAAGAAGGCACAGTAAAATTTTTCAATGAAGCAAAAGGCTTCGGATTCATTTCTCCAGCAGACGGAGGTAAAGACATTTTTGTACACTCTTCAGGATTAGATACAAGATCTATCCGTGAAAACGACAAAGTAGTTTTTGACGTACAAAAAAGCGACAAAGGTTTAAATGCAGTTAGCGTTAAGTTAGCATAATTTGAATATAAAGTTTAAACGACATTCATTTAGATGATGTCCGTTAAACCTCTTGCTTTATGTAAGAGGTTTTTTCGTGTCATATAAAGAATATGATATTTTCCCAGAAAATTCCCTAAAGTTTAAATTTTCTACCTTAAAAACGGCTTTATCTGCTATATTTGCCCACACAAAAAATTTCTTCTACAATTATTATCAATGAGTTTATTATACGTTAACTGGGATGTAAGTCCCGAAATTTTCAATATTTCCGGATTCCCGCTAAAATATTACGGTGTTTTATTTCTTGCCGGACTTGTTTTATGCTATACGATCTTAAAAAGTATCTATAAAAAAGAAAACCTGAGCTACCAGGCACATGATGCACTTTTCTCTTATGCATTTATCGGAATTTTGGTGGGGGCAAGATTAGGACATTGTCTCTTTTATGATTTTGAATATTATTCGCAACACCCGATCGAGATATTTCTACCAATTCAGAAAGGCCCTGACGGTGCTTATCATTTTTCAGGATATGCAGGACTGGCAAGCCATGGCGGAGGAATCGGGCTTATTATCATGCTTCTGATTTATGCCAGAAAATTTTCTATCAAATTTATGACCGTTCTTGATGTGATCGCCATTGCAACTCCTTTAGCAGGAGCTTTTATCAGATTAGGTAATCTGATGAATTCCGAGATCATAGGAACACCTTCCCAGGCACCATGGGCATTTATATTCAGACAGGTAGATGATGTTCCTAGACATCCTGCACAGCTTTACGAGGCAATCTGCTATTTTCTGATCTTCTTTCTGGTGTATTTTATTTATAAGAAAAATATGTTTAAGGTTGGAAAAGGCTTTTACTTTGGGCTCACTACCCTGCTGATCTTTATTGTCCGCTTTTTTGTTGAATTCATAAAAGTAGATCAGGTGGATTTTGAAAAGGGAATGAGCCTGAATATGGGACAGATATTAAGTATCCCGTTTTTGTTTTTAGGAATATTCTTTATTATCAAAAGTATCCGCGACAGAAAAGAAACGGAAGTTTCATAAGTCTTTCCGTACGATTGATATATGATAAGCAGCGCCAAAATCTATAGATTTTGGCGCTGCTTCAGTTTAATTCATTCAAATAAAAAATTGGCTTAAGGTCATTAAGCCAATCCGCATTCTTCAGTGAGAACACTAACATCCACATCTATTCTAATTATTGCAATCGGTAATTTTCTTCTTCAAATCCTTATTGACAACTTTTATTTAACAGTTCAAATATGCTCAAAATAAACTTAGTCGGAAAGGAATAGCTATCAATCAGCTTTTATGGTCTATGAAAGTTTTCACAAGCCTAAATACATAATACAATAGATTAAAATTCTATAGAAGGCTTATAAGTTCTGCCGATCGGAAGTTTTTTACCATTGACCTGTATCATGCTGGCTGACCGAATTTCAATTTTCGGCTTAGAAATAATATAGGATTTGTGAATCCTGACAAACATTTTAGGATCCAGGCTTTCTTCTATCCTGCTGATTGGCATCTTTACGGTGAGCGTTCCCGATTTGGTATGGATGTGAATATATTCGCGTAAACTCTCAATAAAGAAAATGTCTTGCAACACAATCCTGATCTGTTTTTTTCCGCTGCTGATAAAAATATGTTCGCGGTCTGCAGCTTCCAGCAAAGCTTCTTCAGCGTTCATCAAATATTTGAATTTTTCTACGGCTTTTGTAAACCTGTCGTAGGGAATTGGCTTCATCAGGTAATCTACAATATCAAGTTCATAGCCTTCTACTGCATACTGATGGTAAGCTGTAGTGACAATGACAAGAGGTGGATTTTTCAGTTTTTTAAGAAAATCAAAACCTTTTACCACGGGAAGATGAAGATCAAGAAACATCAGATCAATATCATGCCTGTTCAGAAGACTTCCTGCATAGACAGCATCAGAGCATTTTACCACAAGATTAAGCTCTTCATCCCTTAAAACAAAATTCTCAAGAATCTCAGCAGCGATTGGCTCATCTTCTACGATGATGCAGTTGTATTTTTTATAGTCTGGTTGTGTCATTTAAATCCATCATTAAGTTTACAATATACCGGTATGTTTTATCTTCCACAGTGAGAATATGCTTTGGATATAGCAGTTCAAGCTGTCTCCGGATATTTTTCAAGCCTATTTTTGTAGAATTTCCGTGGGGTCTTTCTTCTTTTGAATTTTCTATCTGATAATGGAGAACACCGCTATTCAGTTTAAGATCAATTTTAATAAAGCTCTGCCCTAAAGTTTCAGAAACGCCATGTTTAAAAGCATTTTCAACAAACTGAATGAGGATAAGCGGTGAAATTCCCTGGGATGGATTGTCTATTTCCTCATTAAAATTAATAAGAAGATCGTGGTGTCGTATTTGCTGAATCTGAAGAAAATCCTTAATATTTTCCACATCTTTATCAATGGAGATATATCTTTCAGTGGCTTCGTAAATATTATATCTCATGACCTTGGACAATTGTAAGATGACATCTGGTGTTTCATCTGCTTTTTTTAGGGCCATTCCATAGATATTATTAAGGGTATTGAACAGAAAATGGGGATTGATCTGGGCTTTCAGCATGGTAAGTTCCTGATCCAGCTTTTCTGATCTCAACTGTGAAATCTGTTCTTTGAGAATATTCTTCTGCCTTGTAATTTCTACACCAAAGATGAGACCTGCCAGGAAAATAAGATCCATAAAGGAATTAAAAGCCACCAGCCCATTGATAAATCCCGAAGGTTGTTTACCGTCCAGCGTTTCCACTGCTTTATAAATGTAAGGATAAATGACATAATGGGTAAAAAGCCTGTGAGCCAGAACTGCTGCGATAATAATAATAATTCCGTAGAAAATATAGGTGAAAAATTTCCTGATTCCTGTTTTTTCATAAATATAAAGCAGTGAATAAGCCAGGGGCATTTTAATCAATAAATAGCCGAGTTCCAGGATCAGTGTATTCTGAAGCCGTGTCTGCCATTCTGCATCGGGAAACTGATATCTCGACCAATAGAAGTCCAGATAAACCTCAAGGATATAATACAGTATCCAAAAAAGCAGATGGACATATAGTTTTGATTTTCTGCCGGACATCAGGTGTGATAGAATTTACTATGCAAAATACTATCTTTCAGTGGAAAATAAAAGTACAAACCTTCCAATCTAAAGCAATGATCTACAAACGGCAATTTTCTTTCTGCCGTAATGGAAATTCAGTAAAATATAGTTGTAAAAAACAGCATATCAACAGAACATTAAATTCAATACCATTTGTACCGCCACCTACTACATACCAGCCATTCTGCCAGTGGACAAAATAAATTCCCAAAAGAAGAATAACTATATTACAAATAGAAACCAATTTTACATACCGGTCTGACCAGATTATAAAAACCGAAAAAAGATGGATAAGCTTTACTATCCAGGCCAGATAAAGTCCGAAAGGACTGAAACCTAGGGTATCAAGATAAAGAAGTCCAAAATTATTGACATCTCCACTAAAAATAGACGCCACGCTGTGCATCAGTAAAATAACCGACAAAGCTGAACGGAGATAGAAATTCTTTTCCATGAAACTAAATTAATACATTACAGAAAAAAAATTATCTCCCCCCTGCATCAACAGCTTCAAAGTGTATATAAAAGGAAATGAAGAGGGAAGTTAAAAGAACACTTCAAGAAATTGACCGTGTAATAATAACTTCCCTCTTCTATCTCCTCATCTTCAAACTTAATTCAACTATCTCGTTGTATATCCTCCGTTTGCAAAGATGGTTTGCCCGGTGATCCACCATCCATCCGTTACCAGAAATTCAACGAGTGGAGCAATATCCTTAATATCGGTAAGTCCTCCCAAAGCAGATGCTGATTTGTGATAGGCCACTGCCTCTGCCGTCTCCTGTCCGTAAAAGAAAGGAGTATCCATTGGCCCCGGTGCTACTGCTGTAACGGAAATTCCTCTTTCGCCAAATTCTTTAGATGCTGCTCTTGTAAAATGCTCTACCGGAGCTTTTGCCCCTGCATAAGTAGAATACAATCCTGTATAAGCTGCAAGAAGAGAAGTCACGATCGTACAGATCTTACCATTGTTATTCAGTTTTTTACCTGCTTCCTGAAGAAAAAAGTAAGCTGACTTTGAATTTACACTGAACATGGTATCATATTCTTCTTCTGTAGTTTCTGCAAAAGGTTTCTTTAATACCATTCCTACCGTATTGATCGCAATATCTACTCCTCCGAATCTGGAAACTGTTTCATCAAAGAATCTGGTGAGATTATCTATTTTCGTAAGATCTCCCTGGAACAAAAACGCTTCTGCTCCCAGTGCCTGAACTTCCGCCAAAGTTTTTTCACTTTCTGCCCTGGAGCTTTCACTGTTGTAATGAATAGCCAGCTTCGCACCCTTCGATGCAAAACTCTTGCTCAATAGCCCACCTAAATTTTTGCCACCACCGGCAATTAATACTACTTTTCCTTTGACATCTTGTGTTGACATATATTTTCTTTTAAATGTTATTGAAACAAAGATGAACAATACCTGACACTTCAACGTGGTGAATTTTTCGGAAGTTGTGATAAATTCCGAATTTCCTACAAAGCAATCTAATTATTAAACAGATTAAAAAATTGATGTTTTTTAATCTACCACAATAAAAATATATCACACTACCTCTCAACCAAATACCATTCAAAACCATTATAAATTCTAGAATTTTTTAATTAAAATCAAAAATCAGTGAGTTTTAGGCACAGCATTTGCTGATCTATCCGCATATTATACACCACTTCATTTTATAATATATTATTTTTCATAATCCTCAGTTTACTGGGGATTTTTTCTTGTCAAGTAAACTATATGGAACGAGATGGATATCGTTATTTTTATGACGGAAAATACATTTTGATAATCAATGATTTAAAATAGGATTATTCATTAAATTGTCGTATATTTGTATATTAATTAATAGGCCGCTGCCTTTGCCCTCTGTTATAGTTTAGAAAATCTTTCTTTTCAGTTCCCGCTTTTTCAGACGCCCATTTTTTAATCACTTCTTTTTACTGATGAATGTCCGGAAACAAACTGCTTTCTACATTTCATTTCATAAAGAAGATCAGACGGATGACTGGCAGGCTCTACAAGGTGTATGGCAGATCAAGTAAACAAAAATTACAATTTAAAATTAAATACTAAAATTATTTATGGCAGACTCTTTTTCTAAAAAAGAAAATTTCAAGAAAAAAATTCAAAAGCAAAAAGAAAAAGCGCTAAGACGCGAAGATCGTAAAACGAACAACAACAAAGGATCAGAAGATGTTTTCATGTATGTAGATGAATTCGGAAGACTTACGTCTACACCTCCTGAAGACAGAGAAAGACAAGAAGTAAACATTGATGAGATCCAGCTTGGTGCTGCTCCGATTATGGAGGAAGACATCAGAAAGACAGGAATCATCACTTTCCACAGTGAAAAAGGATATGGCTTCATTACTGAAGACAATTCAAAAGAAAACGTTTTCTTCCACAACAACAGCTGTGCACATCCCGTGAAAAAAGGAAACAAGGTTTCTTTTGAGAAAGAAAAATCTCCTAAAGGATTCTCTGCTGTTAATATTCAGTTGGTTAAATAAACAACAGGTCTGCTGAACACCGCAGATTTATAAAATAAAATTAAGAAAGCTATCCCTTAGGGATGGCTTTTTTGTGATAAAACCACTTCCATTCCTGTGAAAAGAAGCCCTAGAAACGACTGATTAGTCACATGGCCAACAAAATATTTTAACCACCGAATCTGTTTTAAAATCCCAAATAAAAATCTTTTAATTCTGGAATAAAGGCTCACATAAAAAATCTATCTTGAGCTTTTTGAAACACAAAATTTCAGAGCTTCTTCAGTTCTTTCTTTAATTTCAGGAAGATTTACTTCAGGTCTTTTTACTTCACTAACAACAGAATTTGCGACAATGAAGATTTGTTTTAGGTTGTTTATTATAAGGTGAACAGCCAGAGCATAACAATATACCTCATTGAAAATTATTTATAATGTCTGAAAATCCCGAAATCAGAAGGGGTCCACAGAGCGGCTTTCTGTCCCGCAGCCTTAAGCGCATCGTTTGCCCAGGTATTGCAGGTATTCAGGAAGCTGTATTTTCCTTTGGCATCATAAAATGCATCATTCACATCATAAACAGCATTGGTAGGAATCAATATGAAGTTACCGTCTTGATCTTTATCAAATTTATCTTCAACAAATTTCACCAATTTTTTATACTGATTTTTGCTGATCATGATCATTTTGCAATCTTCACCTTCTTTCATGGTCTTATAATAAGAACAGTGCATTGCAGAATCGCTGAGCCAGAATGCAGCCTTAAAAGCTGTTGAAAACTTTAGATCTGCCCATGTAGGAGTATCCAGATAAAAGCCTTTATCGCCCCAGCCTATTCCTATATAATTGTAATCTGTTCTCTTAGATTTGGTATTGGAAAACGGAACTTTTGCAGCCCAGTCGTAGAGATCGGTTTTCACCGGCATCACAATGTCGGTGTGTACACCGTTGGTATAAATATAAATGGGAACTTCTTTCGGCTGTCCGTCATCTTCTGCAGACACTTCTATCATGGGAAGCAAAAGCCCCAGAGTCACATACAGAATGACAATTCCTAAAATAATTCCCACGATTTTCAGGAGATACAATAATGCAATTTTCACAGTCATGTTTTAATAAAATTTAATCTTCAAATTTCTGTAAAAGTATTTGTTTTAATCGAAAAAATGATTAAATTTAGTTACGAAATATTCACAAATATGCGTAAAAATACAAAATCACAAAAAAGATTGAAAGTAAGAGTAAAAACAGCTCCAAAAAGAGTACAAAAAAAACGTTGATTTTCTGTGGGACATCTGTCTCCTGAAGATCAATTTTCTTTTTAGGGAAAAGTTTTTATAAAGATTTTACTTAATCAGATCTTCTCCTCCTTAAGGCCTTCAACTTAAGGGATGGGCGACTAACCTCCTGAGTTTTGGAACATACAAATTCCAAACAAGGATTCGTCACCAAAAATTTATCCTGCATCTAGTCCGAAGAACGTTCCAAAAACTCAATATTTCTTTTTAACCCGGCAAATTTGGTTCTTTTTACGGGAGATTTTCTGAAAATCTCAGAGAATATTTCCTGGGTAATCTCCTTCCATTCATCTTTTTTAAAATTTCTCAATGATTCATTGGGAGCAAACCTGGTTTGTTTATTGGGTGTAGAAAATCGGTTCCATGGGCATACATCCTGGCAAATATCACAACCGAACATCCAGTCTTCCATCCTGTTTTTAAAGTGATCGGGAATGTCATTTTTAAGTTCTATTGTTGCATAAGATATACAGCGGCTGCCATCAATGATCTTTTCAGAAACTATAGCATCTGTAGGACAGGCATCGATACATTTCCTGCAGCTTCCGCAGTGATCGGTCGTTGCATGATCCGGAATCAGATCTAAATCACAGATGATTTCAGCTAAAAAATAGAAGGAGCCACTTTGTTTTGTGATTAAATTGGCGTTCTTTCCTACCCAGCCGATTCCTGATTTCTTAGCCCAGCTTCTCTCTAAAACCGGCGCAGAATCTACAAATACACGAAAACCGAAATCACCAATTTCCTCCTGCAACTCTGAAACCATATCACGAAGAATTTCTTTTACCACTTCATGATAATCTTCCGCGTAAGCATACTTTGAAATTTTATAATTCTCAAAAGTGGAAATTTTTTCTTCGGGAAAATAATTGTAGGAAAGTGAAATCACCGATTTTGAACCTTCTACAAGCAACCTCGGATCGAGTCTTTTGTCGAAATGGTTTTCCATGTATTTCATTTCGCCGTGGAAATTATTTTTAAGCCACTTTTCCAAATAACGGGCGTCTTCTTCCAGAAAATCTGCTTTCGAAATTCCACAATTCTGAAACCCAAAACTTTTGGCTTTGGCTTTAATTAAATGTGAATATTTTTCGGCAGCTGAATTCATTATTTTACATTGCAAAACTAAGATTATTTTATAAATTTGTTGGTCTTTGGATTTGTGAAAAATTCACGATCCATTTTAAGTATTTAA
>Ga0308164_10001933_pt1 | contig 22017 bp, 18 predicted proteins | sample PhyTR2_FD_201031 | JGI IMG/M metagenome (GOLD analysis project Ga0308164, IMG submission 201031) | Phyllosphere microbial communities from UC Gill Tract Community Farm, Albany, California, United States - DLSLT.R2 | ecosystem: Host-associated > Plants > Phyllosphere > Unclassified | place: USA... | reverse complement strand
CGACACCTGCCGAGTTCCATAAGCGTTCACCGGCCTTGCTGTGCTCGGGCGTGCGCGGAACAACCTTCATCAGGCGGCGCTTGGTGAACCAGTTAAGAGGTGAGCGGGGAGAGTATAACCAGCGATTCAGCCGATCAAAAGTGTCGAGTAAACGACGGGGGAATTCATTCTTGATGCCACTGCTGGTGATTTGCCAGATGTGAGGCCCGCCGCTGCGCTGGCGGATCAGGATTTCGTAGACGAACGAGTAATGCACATCGCCCGACAGGATCACATAATTGCCCGGGGTTCTGGAGTGGCGAAAGATGTTCAGAATCACGTTGGCAGCACCACGGTGCGCCATCCAGTTCTCCGCATCGACCAGCAACGGATAGCCACACCAGCTGAAGATACGTTGTATTGCCTCGATCAACTTGACACCGAAAACGGGGGCAGGTGAGACGATAATCGCCGATTTATGGTCGATCAGCTCCTGTTGCAGCTCACTGAGCGCTTCCCAGTCGAGCAGCCCGGACGGGTGATTGAAGTTCGACTCGCTGCGCCAGCGCCGGGTGCGGGTATCCAGTACCACCAGCGCCGGGCTGGTCGGTAGCACGTAATGCCATTGCTGAAACTTCAACAACTGATCAATCAACTGGTCCTGGGCCTGGCTGTCCAGCCAGTTGTCGTTGGACACGGCCTCGCTGCTCAGGGCATGAGCCTGTTTGACCAGCCCGTTGAGCGCATCCGGGTTATTGCCCCAGCCCTGACACAGCAGATAGGCAAGCAGGGCGTTACCGATGATGCGTTTGGAGAATGGATGGCCGTACGCCGTTTGCTCCCAGTTCGCCGACAGGTTCCAGTCATCGGTGATGTCGTGGTCATCGAAAATCATCATGCACGGCAGATGCGCCATCGCCCGTGCTACGCCGCCCAGGCCCTCGGCAAACGCCTCGACTAAGTGCTGCTCCTTGGCGTAGCGCTCGACTTCCCCGTCTTCCAGTTGGGGCCTGCCGGGTTCGATCAGGGTCCAGGGCGTCGGTGACCACACCAGCAGGTACATCGCCATGACTTCCGCCAGGGTGACCAGATGGTTATCCGCTGTGCTGCTGGTGAATACCGGCTTACTGGTGCCGCCGAAGAAGCGCTCGCGCAGTGTGTCGTTGCTTTTCAGGGCCGGCAGCAGGTCGGCACGCTGGTAATAGCTGGCCGGATGCGCATAAAGACGAGGGCTGTCATCGACGATGGCACCGTCAAGTCGCTCGTCGAACAACCCCAGCCGTTCGATCAATACATGGATGGCGCGCAGCATCGGTCCGGCGACATCGTCGGCGTAGATCTGATCGCCGCTCATCATCAACAGCGCAGGACGTTGCAGCGGCTCCTGGATGTCGGCCAGCAGGCGGTCCACGCAAAGCAGGCCTTCGGCCGCGCTGTGGTGCGGCTTGCGGCACGAGCCATGCAGCAGATGATCGATGCTGCTGCGCACCACGAAGTTCGGGTAACGGTGGCCCTCGTACAGCAGGTGCGGCGCCCATTCGGCAATACCGCCTTCGCCGTCCACCAGCAGGTCGTAATCGATCCAGGTGTCGCGAGGCAGTTCGGCGTCCAGTTGCAGGTCGATCAGGTGAATGAACGCATGGCGCCCAATTGCGATGACCTGACATTGACTGTCGTCGAGTACGTAATCGTTGAAGCCCGCAGTGGGGTCATCAGTAGCGGCATGACGCAGGCGCATTGTCAGGCGCAACGGACGAGACCCCACCAGCCACAACACCAGGCGGCTGGCTTCCTGACGGCGCAACAACGGGCCGGCAAGGATGGACGGCAGCGAAGTGAATGGTTCGATGGAAGAAGCGGACATCCTGACTCACGGCTCTGGGGGACACAGGCCGGGATGGTAACGCAACAGGCCTGGAAAGTTCTTGTTACGCCACGTGACTGCATGTTTCCGGACAGTGCAGGCAACGCGAAACGCCCGGCTCAACCGTGCTCATATGAAGACTTTGTTAACCGCCTGCAGAGTGCGCTGAAAATGCCGATATACACCTATGCAGAGGGCATCAGAATTCCATAAGGTTTTATGGCGTTATGCCATATTTGCTCATGAGGGTTCCGCTATGAAATGGTTTTACAACGCAAAGCTGTCCGCCAAGCTTTTTATGGCTTTTGCGCTGTGCGCGCTTTTCACCCTTGGGGTGGGCGTAATAGGCAGTCGCGGCATCAGTGCCTTGTCCGTCAGCCTTGATAACGTGTTTACCAACAGCCTGCTGTCGGTTACAAAAACAGGCGAGGTCAAGGCCTCGGTCATTGCTCAGAACCGTGATCTCTATCGTTTATTGGCTGCCATGGCAGGCAATGCGCCACAAAGCGTCAAGGACGATATTCTCGCGAGCATGACCGTTAACAGGACTCAGGCTGAAAAAAGCTACGCCACCTACCGGGCTACGCCGCTTGACGATGACGAGCGCGCTGCCGGTGATCAGATGGACAGAGACTGGCCTGGCTATCAGGCACTCATCGAGCAAGCCAAAGGTGTTGCCCTGTCCGGGGATATTGCAGGGGCAAGAGCGATCATCGACGGTGATGTACGCAGCGGTTACCTGAAGGTCATGGATCAGCTGAGCACCATCGTCAATTCCAATAATCGTCAGGCAGGGGAGGCTGCTGTAGCTTCCGACCAGACACAGGACGCTGCGCAACGAAATCTGTACATCGGCATAGGTTTGTCATTCTTTGCTGCGTTTGTGATGGGCCTGTTCATCAGTCGTGCCATCAGCACGCCAATCAATACTGCAGTGACCAATGCCCGGCGAATTGCAAGCGGTGACCTGACCCTGCCGATTGTCAGCCAGTATCACGACGAAGCTGGCATGATGCTGGTCGCCCTGAGCGATATGCAGGACAACCTGAAAAGCACGATCGGGCAAATATCCAGCGCTGCCGACCAGTTGGCCTCGGCGGCTGAAGAGCTGAATGCCGTGACTGAAGAAAGCAGTCGCGGTCTGATACGTCAGAACGATGAGATTCAGCAGGCCGCTACGGCTGTGAACGAGATGACCGCTGCGGTCGAAGAGGTCGCGCGTAACGCCATGTCGACGTCGGAAGCGTCCCGACAGACCAGCACCGACGCGGCTGCCGGTCGTGATCAGGCCCGTGATGCGGTGAATGCGATCAATACCGTCAGTGCCGAGATCAGCAGTTCGACCACCATGGTCGAAGAGCTCGCCGGGCGCGTCCGTGAGATCGGGCAGGTACTGGACGTGATCCGTGGGATCGCCGAGCAGACCAATTTGCTGGCCCTCAACGCCGCCATTGAGGCTGCGCGTGCAGGTGAGCAGGGTCGCGGCTTTGCGGTGGTGGCAGACGAAGTGCGGGCGCTGGCTGCCCGAACCCAGGCGTCCACCGGCGAAATCGAAACCATGATCGGCAGTGTCCAGGCCAGCGCCGATCAGGCCGTGCGGGCCATGGGCAACAGCCGCACCCTGGCCAGCAACACGCAAACCCTGGCTCAAGCCACAGGGCAGTCGCTGGAGCGCATTGCGCAGAGCGTCGCCGAGATCAACGACCGCAACATGCTGATAGCGACGGCCTCTGAAGAGCAGTCCCATGTTGCGCGTGAGGTTGATCGCAACCTGGTCAACATTCAGGATCTCTCCGCCCAGACCGCCGCAGGTGCCAATCAGACCAGTGCTTCAAGCCAGGAACTGTCGCGTCTGGCCATTTCCTTCAACAATCTGGTGGGCAGGTTCAAGGTCTGACGCAAGTCTCAGGCCGTTGTGTTCGGCAGGCGCTTCTGGAAAAAGAAGCGCTTGTTGCCGGGCGGATAGTCGTCAATCTGGCCAAACTCGGTGTAACCGTGGCGGCGATAGAAATCGGGGGCCTGGAAGTCGAAGGTATCCAGCCAGATTCCCGTGCAGCCCTTTTCAACCGCCAGATCCTCGGCCATCTGCATCAAACGCGAGCCCATGCCTTGCCCACGGGCTTGTTCCGGCACGACCAGCAGCTCGATGAACAGCCACTCATAAAAAATGCGAGCGTGCAGCCCGCCGAGTACTTCCCGGGTTTGATCATCGCGAATGAACATCGCCACTTTCTCGGACTTGCCGTCGCCCGCCTGCTCGGCGTTGAAACGTTTCAGTGGTTCCAGAATCGCCAGACGATCCTCTTCCGTAGGGTTGGTATTGACGTCAATGTGAACGCTCATGCGATGGCTCCCAGCCTGGGTGTGCACCGAGATTAAAGTGGCAGGGGCATGGCGTAAAGCAGGATCCTGCGGGATGTCATTTCACGCGAAGCACACGCAATTACGTCCGGCACGCTTGGCTGCATAGAGGGCATTGTCAGCCGCGCCAATCAGGTTCTCTGCACTGGTCATAGGCGCTGTCGCACAGGCCACGCCGAGGCTGACGGTGACCAGCGCGTTTTCGCCGAGCACCGGGTGCGGCAACTTGAGTTCGGCAACCGAGGTCTGCAGGGCCTCGGCCACTTCTCTGGCCTGCACGGGATTGCCGATCATCAACACCAGCACCTCTTCGCCGCCGAACCGGAACGCCACAGCACCATGCTCATGCGCGCTTTGCTGGACTTTCTGACAGAGCAATCTGAGGCAGGTATCCCCTTGCGGATGCCCGTAGTTGTCGTTGTAGGATTTGAAGTGGTCGATGTCCAACAGGATGATGGCTACGTTCGCCGGCGTATTGCGAGCGTGCTCCCAGACTGATGTCATCACTTCGTCCTGGTAGCGTCGGTTGAACAGCCGGGTCAACCCATCGGTACGCGCGAACTCCATCAGTTGCACTTGAAGCAGGCGTCCGCGAAGCGCAAACAGGTAGCTCATACGGCCTGCCCGCTCCAGAAAGTAGGAGGCCATCAGCAGCAATGCCACGGTCGAGACGAACAACACAGCGTTGGCCTGCCAGATCACAAAGTCGGCGAAGCTGGCAATGTAGGTAGTCGCCAACTGGATGATCAGCATGCAGGACATGGCGACAGCGGCATGGCGCAACGGCAATTGCTGGATCATGGTGCAGTAGACCATGATCAACAGCATGCCGAGTTGATAAAAGATTTGATAAGGGCTGTTGCTGTGAATCATCACCAGCAGTGGCATGAGCGAGCACGCTACCGTCGCGAATGCAGCGATGGTTTCCAACGCCCAGCGCGTGGAAACCCGTTGGGCCAGCATCAACAGCGCGATAAACATCGGCGTTATCAGGCACAGACGGCCCACGGCTACATAGAAAAATACATCCCGCAGTATCAGCCAGTCGCTGATCAGGAACAGGTTGTAGATCAGACAGCCGCCAATCCCTACCGCCGTCAGGAATTCGCGCCGCGGCAGCCGGGTTTCTTCCTGGTAGCGTTTCTCAAGAACACGGCTGAAGCGCAACGAGCCGACACCTGAAGTGATCGTCTGCTCGACCTCGGCAAGGAGTTGCGCATCTTCAAGGCTGGGGCGTTCAAGGGCAGAAACGAGCATGTGACACCGGGACATTAACATCGAGAAACATAGGACATCACGGATGATGTCTTAGTGCTATCAATGTATCGTGTCGCCAGTCCAAAGTCGACCGGTGGTGGCTAACGGCGTGGCCTGGGTGACAAATGGCCGCGGGCTGTCATCACTGAAAACATCTCGCAGCAATGCGCGAGATGGCCTTTAGAGGGGCGTTTTTTCTGTCGCAACCGCACTGTAATTCAATCTGCCACCATCAGACGAAATGCCTTAAACCCGTCTACGCTTGTGTCGATATATACGTACAACCTCACTATGGGTGCCGTCATGTTCAACGCTCGCTTGAAAAAGGAATTACAGGCACAAAAGGCCGAGTTATCCATGTACCGGCAGATGCAGAAAGGGATGGATGCGCAAATGGTCTGTCTGACTCTGGACGCCAACCACCACATCGTCCACGCCAACGAGAACTTTCTCAATACGCTTGGCTACTCGCTCGAGCAATTGCTGGGTAAGGACCTGGACCACTTGGTGCCCACTTACGTCAAACAGCTTGATTGCTATCGCAGTCTCAAAGTGGCGGTGCAGAAGGGTGAGTCGGTCATCGACAGGTACCGTTTTCTGCATGCCGATGGCCGACTGGTTTGGATTCGCGCCCTCTGGCAGCCGGTGCTGGATGAGCAGGGCAGGCTGATGACGTTGCAATGCTACGGATCGGACATCACCCAGATCGTCGAAACGGCTGCCGAGAACTCTGCGTTTATTCAGGCATTGTTGCGCTCCACCGCCGTGATCGAGTTCAACCTGAGCGGCCAGGTACTGACTGCCAACGATCAGTTCCTGCGCGGCATGGGTTACAGCCTGGCGCAGATCAAGGGTAAGCATCACAGTATGTTCTGTGATCCGGCAGAAACCTCTCAAGCGTCGTACCGGGAATTCTGGGCGATGCTTAACCGTGGCGAGTTCGTGGCCGGACGCTTCAAGCGTATCGATAGCAACGGGCGTGAGGTCTGGCTGGAAGCAACCTACAACCCGGTCCACGATGCTCATGGCAGGCTCTACAAAGTGGTCAAGTTCGCCACTATGGTGACCGACCAGGTGGCCCGCGAAGAAGAAGTCAGTCAGGCCGCCAGCGTGGCGTTTGAAATCTCCCAGCAGACCGACGTCAGCGCCCAGCGCGGCGCGGACGTGGTGCAAAACACTGTAAATACCATGCGCAAGATTTCCGAAGAAATGCAGACGGCCTCCTCGGGCATTGAAGCGCTGGGCAAACAGTCATTGCTGATCAATTCCATCGTGCAGACCATTGGTGGCATTGCCCAGCAAACCAACCTGCTGGCGCTCAACGCCGCCATCGAGGCCGCGCGTGCCGGTGAACAGGGCCGGGGCTTTGCCGTGGTGGCTGACGAAGTCCGCCAACTGGCAGGCCGCACCAGCGCTGCAACCGAAGAAATCGTCAGCGTCGTCCAGCAAAACCAGGCGCTGGCCGATGAGGCGGTACGCGGTATGGCCAACAGCCGCACCCAGGCGGAACAGGGACTGGTACTGGCCAACGAGGCCGGTGCGGTGATCGTCGAGATTCAGGAGGGGGCCAAACAGGTGGTGGGCGCCGTGGGGCGGTTTGCCAATCAGTTGAAGTAATCCTGCTGTGCCCTTGTTGCATGGCGCAAACGCCTGAAGCCTGTCAATGCGAGCTTCAGGCGTTTCAATGGCTCATGCTCAGGCCTCACACCGCAACAGCCCCCGCCTTGCCAGCCTCCACCACAAACCCCTTGAGCGTCGACACGCTCGCCGCAGGGTCCAGCACATCCGACACCACTTGAAAGCGGGTCTGCATGTGCTGCTCGTTAAGATCGACTGCCACATAACCGCGTTGACGGCTGTCGAAGAACTTCACGTGTGGGTTGAGGCCGAGAATGCTGTTGAAGGCGTCGAACGGTGGTCCGCTGGAGGTTACCGAAGTGCCGACGAATTCGGTGGCGACGATGGCTGAATCCGGATTGCCCGCGTCGGCGTGCAGGTCGGTGGTCCAGAACGAATGGATATCGCCACCCCAGAACACCGGGTTGCGGGTCTGGTGGCGTTGCAGGGAGGCCAGCACGCGCTCGCGGGTGGTCATGTAGCCGTCCCAGCCGTCGGTCCAGTGGCCCTGCGCCTGGGTCTTGAGATCACGCTGTTCCAGTGGCGCGACCAGCAAATCCTGGGCAATGACATTCCACTGTCCGGGAGACTCGGCGAAGCTGCGGTCCAGCCAGGCTTCCTGTTCCCAACCGAGCATGGTGCGTTTCGGGTCACGCAGATCCGGGCAGTCGCTGGGCGCGACATGACCTCGACGGCTGCCGTTGGCCTGGATGCAGGGTTGCTCGGAACGGTACTGTCGACCGTCCAGCACGTGAAAACGTGCCAGACGCCCATAGTCGAGGTTGCGGTAGATACGCATCTCTTGTCCTTTGGGCAGGCTGCTGGCGCGCAACGGCATGTGTTCGTAAAACGCCTGATAAGCGGCGGTCCTGCGGCGCAGGAAACTGTCCACCGGCACGTTGGGGTCCTGTGACCACTGGGCGGCGTAGTCATTTTGCACTTCGTGGTCGTCCCAGGTGGCGACGCTCGGCGCACAGGCATGCAGCGCTTGCAGGTCGGGGTCGGTCTTGTACTGCGCGTATCGATTGCGATAGCCCGCCAGGTCCATGGGGTCAGGTGTAGCGTGGTGACGCGGGAACCGAGGGTTTTCCGCGGACACGTTCATCTCATAGATGTAGTCGCCAAGGAAGAACACCAGGTCCGGGTGCTCCGCCGCCAGGTGTCGATAGGCGCTAAAGTACCCGGCCTCCCAGTGCGAACACGACACGAAGCCGAACCGCGCCGAGACCATGGCGCTTGCCAGCGGTGCCGTGCAGGCCTGCCCGACAGCGCTTTGCGCCCCCAGGCTCTCGAACTGATACCAATAAGGACGCCCAGGCTGCAAGCCGCTCACTTCGACATGCACCGAATGGGCAAGGCGTGGGTGGGCGGTGGCCTGTCCTGTGCGGACTACGTGAGCCATGGCCGCATCGCTGGCGATCTTCCAGCGCACCTCAACGGGTTTGCTCAGCCCGCCATCGCCCGAGGGCGTCATCACCTTGGGCGCCAGACGTGTCCATATCACGAAGCCGTCCGGCAACGGATCGCCAGATGCCACGCCGAGCGTAAATGGATAATCGACCCCCGCGCTGCGCGCAAACGGGCTGAGGATCGACAGCAATGTTGCACCGGCCACTCCGGTGATGATGCGTCGACGGTCCTGGTTGAAATCGGTCATGACGTGGCCTCCGATGATTCGTATTCGGAGCGCAACAGCCCGAACAGCAAAATATTCTTGAACACACCGTTTTTCAGAAATGCCTCTCTGGTACAGCCCTCATACGATAACCCGCACTTCTCCAGGACCCTGGCGCTGGCCGGGTTGTCGCTGAAGCACTGGCCAGCGATGCGGTTGAGGTTCATGTCCGTGAAGCCATGCTTCAGCAAGCCTTTAGCCGCTTCGCAGGCATAACCCTGATTTTGGTATTCCTTTCCTGTCCAGTAACCCAGATGGCCGCTGCGATGCGACATCGAAAGGCGCAGCGAGACGATCCCGGTCAGCTCTCCGCTTTCCTGGATGTGAACCCCGAGGCTCACCGTCTGACCGGCGGCGTATTGGTCGTGGGTCTGTGCGATGAATACCTGCGCATGCTCAAGGGTATAGGGGCTGGGCAGTGCCGCGGTGGTGGCCGCAATGGTCGGCTCGTCGGCCAGGCGTGACAAGGTAAGCGCCTGTTCAGGCTGCAACGCGGCGAGCAGCAGACGCGAGGTTCTGATAGTGGGCAGCGGGCGACTCATCCGTATTTTCCGTCGGGTTGAATGCTCAAACGCTGGCGCGTTGTTATGGCATTTCCGTGACGGCCTGAAGAATCATTTAAGTGCCATGAGATGTACAGGTAACAGCCATGTAACGGTCATGTATCGGTCTTGTAAAACAAGCCGGTCGGTCACGTTCGGTTGCTAGATTCTCGGCCTCTAAGAAGAGAGCGAGAGGCTGGCATGAGAACGTGGGACGAACCTAAAAAGCGCAAGGCGCACATCGAACTGATCCCCATGATCGACGTGATGATGTTCCTGCTGGTTTTTTTCGTATTGGTAAGCCTGAACGTGATTCCGGCGTTGGGGATGAAAACCCAGTTGCCGAGTGCCAGCAGTTCACAGCAGCTCAAGCCGCAGAACAAATCGATCCTGACGCTGGGGCTCAACGGCGAATTACAGCTTGATGGCAAGGCGACCACGGTCGACGCCCTGGTGCCTGCCTTGAAGGCGCTGGAAAAACCCGACAGCAAAACCACGATCATCGTTAACAGTGACAAGGGCGTGGAAGTCGCCCGTCTGGTCGAGATCATGGACACCCTGCGTCTGGGTGGTTTCACGTCAGTCTCCATCGCCACGCGCAAATCCTGACTATGTATTTCCTGTTTCGTGTACGTCAGTGGCTGGGTGGCTTGCCTGCGCTGGTGGCGCTCATCGCAATCGTGATCGGTGTGCAGACCCGTCCTCTGAAAATGGAGCCGGTCTACGACGAGTCGGCCGTGGAGCTGGCGCTGATCGAGCCCGAGCCGCCTGCGCCCGAGCCCGTCGTACAGCCCGAGGCGCCTGCGGTACAACCTGACGAGCCGCCACCTCCGCCGCCTGTAGTCGAAAGCGAAGAAGCCGAGCCGGCGCCACCACCACCGCGGCCCAAGCCTGTTCCCAAGCCAAAACCCAAGCCGGAGATCAAGCCAGAACCAAGGCCTAAACCCTTGCCCAAACCGGCAGTGGCAAAACCCGTCGAGCCGGTTCAGGCACCCAGCAAGCCGATCGCCAGCGCCCCGGTTGCGCCGCCGTCACCGCCTGCGCCACCCGCAGCGCCGAAGGTCGACACCCAGGGTATGGAAGGTGGCTACCTCAAAGGGCTGCGCAGCGAACTGGACGGTTACAAACAATACCCTACCGGCCGCCAGGCCTCACTGGAGCGCCCGAGTGGCGAGGTTGTGGTGTGGTTATTGGTCGACCGCCAGGGGCGAGTGCTGGACTCCGGCATTCAGACCCAGGCCTCCAGCATGCTGCTCAACCGCGCAGCCGCCAACAGCCTGCGACGCATCAAGCAGGTCAAGCCATTTCCCGAGCAAGCCTTTGGTGGACGCAACGAACAGCGCTTCACCGCCACCTTCAACTACAGCGTGCAATAGCACTGACAAGGAACAAAGTGATGAAGTTTTCCAGAATTCACCTTGCGTTGGTCGCCGCGGGCATGAGTCACGGCATGGTTATGGCCGACTCGAGTGCCAGTGACGTCGGCACCATTGGTGTGCAAGGCAGGGCGACGGTTGGCGGTGGCTACATGGTGCAGGAGGAGAGCATCAAGGCGCGCTCCACGGTGACCAAGGAGGCGCTCGACAAGCAGACCGCGACAGGTAACGCGATCGACAAGCTCAAGTACACACCGGGCCTGAATATCTCCAGCGAAGACGCCACCGGTCTTTCCGGTTTCAAGTTCACCATGCGCGGACTCAACTCCGATCAGGTCGGCATGTCGGTAGACGGCATGCCGATCAACGACTCCGGCAACTACGCGCTGTACTCCAACCTGCTGGGGGACCCGGAAAACATCGATCAGATTTTCGTGACGCAAGGCTCTGCGGAAAGTGACGGCCCGCATATCGGTTCCAGCGGCGGCAACATCGGTATCGTCACCATCCGGCCCACTAAGGAAACCGGCGCATTCGTCAAGCAGGTGGCGGGCAGCAACGGCACTTACAAGACCTTCGCGCGACTCAACACCGGAGAAATCAACGGGCTGAGCAACTGGCTGTCGATGTCTCACACCGAAGGTCAGAAATGGCGCGGCGATGGCGCGGTGCGTGCCGACAAGGTGGAGTGGAACAGCTTCTTCGACATGGGCTCGGGCAATACCGCCAACCTGATCCTCAAGTACCACGAACAGGACAACAACAGTTACAGCCAGCTCACCAAGAGTCAGTTCCAGCAGAACGGGCGCAAGTTTGACCCTTATCCTTCGACGCCAGCGCTGGGCAGCAACGGTAAATTGTCCAGCTACTACGAGCTGGCGCAGAACCCGTTCCAGACGTTCACCGGCGTGCTCAATACCCAATTCAAACTGGCCGACAACCTGTCTCTTTCCGTCATCCCCTATTATTTCTGGGGTAATGGCAGCGGCGTGAACAGTTCTTCCTATGCGCTCAACCGCGGTTCGAACCAGAACGGTGTGTTCGACCTGAGCAACCTGCCGACGGCGGCGGCTTATAACGCAGACGGATCATCGACCACTGGCGTTTATTACCGGCCGTCGCGCACCCAGACGTGGCGTCCGGGGATCACCACCAAGTTGAACTGGGACGTCAACGACGAACACAGCGTACAGGTCGGCTACTGGTATGAACGCGCGCGACAGTCGCAGACTCAGCCTTTCATCCGCCTGAAGAGCAATGGCAAGCCTGAAAGCATCCAGCCGGATTCGGACTACATGGTCGATGCCAACGGCAACGAGATCCAGGGCCGTGACCGTTATACCGTGACGCCTGCCCAAAAAGTCTGGGCTCAGGACACCTGGTATTTCGCCCCGGACTGGACGCTGGTCGGCGGCCTGGCCTACATGAATGTCGAGCGCGAAGGCACCAACCACGGCAGCCTGACCGAGCGGCCGGAAAAACGGGACCAGACCTACAACAAGCTGTTGCCGAACGTCGGCCTCAAATACCAGCTGGATGAGCGCGACCAGTTGTTCTACAGCCTGTCACGCAACATGCGCGTGCCGCAGAACTACGTTCTGTATGACCCGGGCACCGGCTCCATCGACAGCAAGCCGGAAACCAGCTGGAACCACGAACTGGGCTGGCGCTACACCGAACAGGACATGACGCTGGCGGCCACGCTGTTCTACCTGCAGTTCAAAGACCGTCAGGTGTCATCAAAAGACGTCAATGGCGACTTTGCCGACATCAACGCCGGTGCAGTCGACAACAGCGGTCTGGAACTGGAATGGAGTGGCCTGCTGCCGCACCATTTCAATTACTACACCTCGTACACCTACACCCGCGCCAAACAGAAAGATGACCTGACCGTCTTCAATAACGGCGCCGCCATCGAGTTGCCCACCAGTGGCAAGCAATTTACCAACGTGCCGAAAAACATGCTGGCCGCCAACATCGGCTACGACGACGGCAGTTATTACGGGACCTTTGGCGCCAAGCTCACCAGCAAGCTGTATGGCGACCTGACCAACGACGAAAGCATTCCGGGGCGCACCATCTTCAATCTGGGCGCAGGGATCTACCTTCCGGTGGACAAGAAAATCGTCAAGGACGCCACCTTGCGTCTGAACGTCGACAACCTGTTCGACAAGGAATACCTGGACGGCGTGTACACCACCAAAACCAACGCGGGCACTTACAGCGGTTTCCGCGATGGCGACCCGGCCTACATCGTCGGGGTCGAGCGTACGGTCACCGTTTCTCTTGAAGCCAATTTCTAATCTTCATTGACCAGAGGTCCTTGCCATGGACATGAATCAGCTCCACGACATCACGTTCTATGTGATGTACGCCGCCATCGCGATAGCGATCTTTGTCGCGATCGAACGAGGCATCTACTTTGCCTACGTGCGTCGCCAGTCACGGGCGCTGCAAACGGCACTCGGTGCCTCGGTACACAGTGAAAAGGATCTGCCGGAGACGCTGACACGTCGGACCAGCCTGCCACTGGAAATGGTCCTGCCGGTGCTTGCGCAAAAAAATGCGCAGGGATCGCGCAGGGATCTGGATGACGTCATCGAAACCCAGTACCTGAGCACTCGCGCACCGCTGGCCCGCAGCCTCTGGCTGATCGAAACCATCACCACCGCTGCGCCACTGTTGGGCTTGTTGGGGACGATTCTGGGCATCATCGACACCTTCAAGGCCCTGGCCAGTGCCGGGGTGTCCGACCCCGGGCAGATTTCCGCCGGTATCGGTACAGCGCTGTTCGCGACCGGGCTGGGTATTGCCATCGCCTTGTTCTGCGTGGTCTTTCACAACTACTTTCAGGACAGCCTGGAACGTATCAACGACCAACTCAAGATCCTGCTGATCCGCGCTTCCAGCGGAGCACGTGTGCATGACGAAGCCGAGCATCCGGTTGCGTCGGCCCAACCGAAATACCGGACGGCCTGATCCACTTAACGGCGCGTGCTCTGGCATGCGCCATCTTGTCTGTGTCTGGCGATGAGGCTCGCAATGCCCTTTTACACTTCGTATCGTCGACTGTCCCTGAGCTACCGCGCCGTGATCGCAGCGTTACTGCTGGGCAGTTCGTGCGCGCAAGCAGACTTCGCCATCCCGGGTTTCGAACTGGTACACACCGTGCCGGTCGGGTCTGACCTGCAGACGCCTGACCTGCGAGCGCCCGGCGAGGTCTGGCGCGAGCTGTTTGACGGGGCTCGCCAGCGTATCGACATCGAACAGTTCTATGTCGCCGACCACGCAGGCTCGGTCATGGACAAGGTGCTTGAAAGCCTGGCGGCAGCCGGGCAGCGCGGAGTGAAAATCCGTTTTCTGCTGGAAGAAAAAGGCCTGAAACTTTCCGACCCGCAGACCCTTGAGCGACTGCGCGCCATCCCCAACCTCACCTTACGCGTACTGCCCTACGCAAAGCTCACGGGCAGCGGCATCATTCACGCCAAATTCCTGGTCGTGGATGGCCGACAGGCGTTCATCGGCAGTCAGAACTTCGATTGGCGCTCGCTGGAGCATATCCATGAAACCGGCCTGCGCATTGACGAGCCGACCGTCGTACGCCAGACGCAGGCCATATTCGATCAGGACTGGCTTGTCCAGGCCGCCATTACCGAGGGCAAACCGGTTCCTGTACCGCGCCCCGTCGATAGCACTTTGCCCAACGGCAATTACCTGATCGCCAGTCCGCAGCGCTATAACCCGCCGGGGGTCGTCGACTCCCAGACCGAACTGCCCCGTTTGCTGGCGCAAGCCAAAAGCGAGGTTCGTGTCCAGTTGCTGGACTACGCGCCCCTGTCCTACGGGCCCGACAAAACCCGGCCTTACTATGCGGTCATCGATAATGCCCTGCGCAGCGCAGCCGCCCGCGGCGTTTCGATCAAACTCATGGTGTCCGACTGGAACACCGGTATGCCCGAAGTCGCCTACCTCAAGAGTCTGGCCCTGGTGCCCAACGTGCAGGTGCGCATCGTCACATTGCCGATGGCGGCTCAGGGTTTTATCCCCTATGCACGCGTGATCCACAGCAAGACCATGGATATTGATGATCAGGTTGCCTGGGTAGGCACTAGCAACTGGCTGGGCGGCTACCTCGACAACTCGCGCAATCTTGAAGTGGTGATGCACAACGGCTCGATGGCCAAACGCATCGGCCAACTGCACGAGCAGCTTTGGGATGGGCCGTACGCCAAGCCCATCGACATCAATCGCGACTACCCGGAACCACATCCGGGTAAGCCTTGACAGTAAGCAGATGGGCAGCCGAAAGGGTAGGGCAGCGTTAGTGAGGGGGCTGAAATGAGCTTGATCGTCCGTGCCATGGCAGACAGTGACTGGTCTTCGCTGGCTGTTATGTTTGAACAACCGGTATTCCGTTGGTGGACGCTTCGTATGCCGCACCAGTCAACCAACGACGTAAAAAAGCTTGTCGAAAGTCGAAGTGCTTCTGGGCTGTCCCTCGTTGCCGAGTGCGATGGCATGGTTGTCGGCTGCGCCATGCTCTATCGTTTTCAGGGGCGCAGGCAGCATGTGGCTGATTTCTGGATGGGGGTTGCAGACAGTCATCATCGCCAGGGTATTGGTGACTTGTTATTGAACGAGCTCACCGCCACTGCCTCTCGATGGATGAATTTAAAGCGCCTGGAGCTTACTGTTTTCGTTGATAACAAGCCTGCTATCGCACTGTACGAAAAGAACGGCTTTGTCATAGAGGGCACGCACAGGAAATTCGCCTATCGAGATGGCGAGTACATAGACGCTTTCAGCATGGCAGCGGTCTACTGAAGTCTTTTAAAAGACCCTCGGAATGCAGCCTGTTTGTTATCAGGTACGAAGTCGGAGCCGTGCAGCACCGGCCTAACGCGTACCACCATGAGCGCTGACTTGCTCGACTCCATCTTTCTCTTGCGCCGCGTCTCCACATCATCCAGGTCGACTTTTCAGACAAACCCTAGGCCCCTCTGCCCGCTTCAGCCACAATGACGCCTTTCACCCACCAGCCTGCTGCGGGCTGTAAACGGATTGGTGCTACTGATGATGCTCTCTTTCAAGCCATGGTTGCGGGGTCTGGCGCTGGTTTTGCCACTGGCTGCGTTGCTGACCGCGTGTGACAAGTCCGACAAGCCGGTGACGCCGCCTGCGCCGCCGCACACCACGTATAGCCAGGCTGGCTGGGACGCGCTGCCTGCGGTGTCCGACGCGGATTTGCAGGCCGGTTTTGCCTCTTGGCGCAGTGCGTGTGTGCGTTTGAAATCTGATGCGGTGTGGGGGCCGACGTGTGCGGCGGCTGCGAGTCTTGCGGCTGCGCCGGATGCTGCGCAGATTCGCACCTTTTTGCAGGAGCAGCTGCAGGTCTACAGCCTGCGCGCCGACGGGGGCAGTGCCGATGGTTTGATCACCGGCTACTACGAGCCTGTTTATCCGGGCAGCCTGACGCAGACCGCCACGGCCAATGTGCCGGTGTATGGCATTCCGGACGATCTGATCGTGGTCAATCTGGACAGCATTTACCCCGAGCTCAAAGGCAAGCGTCTGCGCGGTCGGCTTGAGGGGCGGGTGCTCAAGCCTTACGACGACGCTGCGACGATCAGCGCGCAAGGCTTGAACGCGCCGGTGATTGCCTGGCTGACCGACCCGATGGATCTACAATTCCTGCAGATTCAGGGCTCCGGTCGCGTGAGTCTGGAGGATGGCTCGCAGTTGCGTCTGGGCTATGCCGATCAGAACGGTCGTCCGTATCGTGCGATTGGTCGCTGGCTGGTAGAGCAGGGGCAGTTGAAGAAGGAGGACGTGACCATGGGCAGTATCGCGGCCTGGGCCAAGGCGCATCCGGAGCGGATCAGTGAGCTGCTGGCGAGTAATCCCAGCTACGTGTTTTTTGCCCGTAACCCCGACAGCAACGAAGGCCCGCGCGGCTCGCTGAATGTGCCGCTGACCCCAGGCTACAGCGTGGCCATTGATCGCAAGGTGATTCCGCTGGGCAGTCTGCTCTGGCTCTCGACGACGCGGCCGGATGGCAGCAGCGTAGTGCGTCCGGTCGCTGCCCAGGACACGGGCGGTGCGATTGCCGGTGAAGTACGCGCCGACCTGTTCTGGGGGACCGGCGATGAGGCGGGTAAGCTGGCTGGCGACATGAAGCAGAAAGGCAATATCTGGCTGTTATGGCCCAAGGGCATGCCGTTGCCTCAGTCCGCAGAAACAGTTCCTGCAACAACCTCGGCTGCCGCTAGTCACTGAAATCCCTTCACCTCGATAGCTACCGTCCTGCTCAATGGATAGGTAGCTATCTTCTTCATGCCCCCGTTTTCCTTCCAAATACGCCTGGAATAGCCAAATGCAATGGGGCGAGAGTGCTGCCAACAGCGCCGCCAGAGCCATAGGTTGGATATACGTCCGGGGCTTCGTATTACTCATTATCGCAAGCGTGCCGTAATAGCCTTTGCTGTGGATGCCGCGCAGGTAAAAATCCTGGGTATTTTCTACGGTGGACAGGACTTTGAGGCTGTCTTTCAAGCTGATCTGGATGAGTGATAACACGTGGGGCAGGCAGTGGACTGACCTTTAGCCAACTCACTTCAAACGCGGATCAACCACAAAATCCAGCTCTTTGGCAGTTGCCACAACCGCCCTGAATTCCGGGTGCTGGACGTTGAGCAGGTAGTTGGACTCGCGCGGGATGATCACGCTGGGCACCGCCAGCGCCAGGCTCTGAGCGGAGGCCAGCCAGTCGTCGCCGAACGAGGCGGTTGCCGGTGGCGCGGGTTCTTCACGCCAGTCGCGGGGCAGTGTGTCCGGGCGCGCATTGAGGACGTGCTCCTCGGCAATCTGCAGTTCAAGCATCGTGTAGTGCTGAGCCACAGTGGCGTTGTTCAGGTGCACCAGCACTTCCAGCAGGGCCAGTGACTCGCTGCCCGCGCAGTACACGCAGGCGTTGCCCTTGCTGTTCCAGCGTCCGCCGTAGAGCTTGGCGCCTTCACCGTCGAAGGCCTGCGCCAGCCATTTGCGCTTGACCAGTCGATAGACCGCTATCACGCCACGACCCCGTGCTCCAGGCGGCCGATCAGGTCAAGCACTGCCTGAGCCTCGGCCGAGGTCGCGAGCATTTCCAGCGGCCTGCGATTGCCCAGCCCGTAGACCGGATTGGCCAGCCACAGACGAGTCGCTTCGGCGTCGTTTTCGAACAGGTCCAGCGTCGCCTTGTACACCGCCGCCAGGCGGAACAGCCGATCGCTTTCCTCGGCATTGAAGCGGCGTACCTTGAGGCGTCGCTGCAAGGTCGCCGGAGCGATGCCCAGATGTTCGGCCAGGGTCGAGCGGTTCAGATCGGTGTAATGCGCCAGACGTTCGAAGACTTCATACGGCAAGCCGTCGTGCAGCGCCGAATACAGCCGCGCACCTCGTGCGGGGATACCCAGGTGTTGCCAGAAATCGTCCTGCCGGGGCACGGCCGGATGGTAGTCGCTTATGGGCAAAGACATGGCACACCTGCCTATCGAGTGATTACTATTAAATCTATCACTTGATAATAGGCACGTTTCCGACGTCGCGACAGTGATTTACAGCAACGGATAGCGAATAAAACTACAGAAACTCCAAAAATCACCGACTTAGGCTATAGGTTTAGTTTGAATGTTACTGATCTCGCGTTATAGGCTCGATGCCAGTCGCTTCCGATGGTGCCGCTAAACGTATACGTGCTGTCCGCCGTGGTCAGCCTGATTTTCCTGCAGTGAGAACCACACGATGTCCACGCTTGCGCTATTGATATGCGATGACTCGAACATGGCGCGAAAGCAGCTGTTGCGCGCGCTACCTGAAGACTGGGATGTGTCGGTCACGCTGGCCACCCAGGGGCAGGAAGGCCTGGAAGCGATTCGTAAAGGTCAGGGCCAGGTGGTCCTGCTCGACCTGACCATGCCGGTGATGGACGGTTACCAGACGCTGACGGCGATTCGTGCCGAAAACCTCGACGCCAAGGTGATTGTGGTGTCGGGCGACGTGCAGGACGAAGCCGTGCGTCGGGTCATGGAACTGGGCGCGCTGGCGTTTCTGAAAAAACCTGCCGACCCGGACGAACTGAAAAGCACACTGGAGCGCCTTGGTCTGCTGGGCAAGCCTGCGGTGTCGCCGGTTGCACTGCCGGCTCTCAACAACAAGGGCGGGGTGATCAGCTTTCAGGATGCCTTCCGCGAAACCGTCAACGTCGCCATGGGCCGTGCAGCGGCGTTGCTGGCCAAGGTACTGGGTGTGTTCGTGCAGTTGCCGGTGCCCAACGTCAACATGCTTGAAGTTGGCGAGCTGCACATGGCGCTGGCCGATGCGCACAGCGATCAGCGCCTGACTGCGGTGTGTCAGGGCTACATCGGTGGCGGTATTGCAGGTGAGGCGTTGCTGATTTTCCACGACTCGGAAATTTCCGGTATCTCGCAACTGATGGGCGGCGATCACTCCGACAGTTCCGACATGGAGATGCTGCTCGACCTGTCCACGATCCTGATCGGCGCCTGCCTGAGCGGCATTGCCGAACAGATCGACATTGCCTTTTCGCAGGGCCATCCACAGTTGTTGGGTGCGCAGGGCGGCATCGACGAGCTTATCCGCATCAATCAACAGCGCTGGAAAAAGACCCTGGCGGTCGAAATCAGTTACAGCGTGGAAGGCCACAATCTGCATTTCGATCTGCTGATGCTGTTCACCGAAGATTCGGTCGAGCTGCTTACCAAAAAACTCGCCTACATGATGAGCTGACCCATGAGCAACGCTATTGAAATCAACGAGCTTCATTGGTTGCTGGCCGTCACGCAGAACATTGACGTAGGCATCGTAGTGCTGGACCTGAACTACCGCGTGACGGTCTGGAATACCTTCATGGAAAACCGCTCCGGCGTGGTGCCTTACGTGGCAGTCGACAAGACCTTTTTCGAGATTTTTCCGGAGGTCAACGCGAAGTGGTTCAGCAAGAAAATCGACAATGTCGTGACCCTCGGCACGCCGGCGTTCACCATCTGGGAGCAGCGGCCGTATCTGGTGCGTTTCAAGAATTATCAGCCGATTACCGGGCAGGAGGAGTTCATGTATCAGAACACCACACTGTTCCCGCTGCGTTCGACCACCGGGGCGATCAGCCATGTGTGTCTGGTGATCTATGACGTCACCGACGTGGCGGCCAACCGCAATCAGTTGCTGGCGGCCAACGACAAGCTGCAGCAACTGTCGGGCTCAGCGAAAAGCTGACCCGCGCCCGGGCTTGGCGATGAATGAAACCGGCACTGCGGGCTTGATCCCGCTCGTGCTAGGATCGCGATTTTTCCGCTGACGCTCAGGGACATCATGCGACCTCAAGCCACCCTCACTGTTTTGCCTGTCGAGCGCCCGCTGGTCGGGCGTGTCAGCCCGCCGGGCTCCAAGTCGATCACCAACCGCGCATTGTTGCTGGCCGGGCTGGCCAAAGGCACCAGCCGCCTGACCGGCGCGCTGAAGAGTGACGACACGCGCGTGATGTCCGAAGCCTTGCGTCTGATGGGCGTGCAGGTCGACGAGCCGGATGACAGCACCTTCGTGGTCACCAGCAGTGGGCACTGGCAGGCGCCGCAGCAGGCGCTGTTCCTCGGCAACGCCGGGACTGCGACACGCTTTCTGACCGCGGCACTGGCCAACTTCGAAGGCGACTTCGTGGTCGATGGCGACGAATACATGCGCAAGCGCCCGATCGGGCCGCTGGTCGATGCCTTGCAGCGTATGGGCGTGGAGGTCAGCGCACCCAGCGGTTGCCCGCCGGTGGCGATCAAGGGCAAGGGCGGTCTTGAGGCCGGTCGTATCGAAATCGACGGCAACCTGTCCAGCCAGTACGTGTCGGCACTGCTGATGGCCGGCGTCTGTGGCAAGGGGCCTGTGGAAGTTGTATTGACAGGCAGCGAGATCGGCGCGCGTGGCTACCTCGACCTCACGCTGGCGGCCATGCAGGCGTTCGGTGCCGAGGTTCAGGCCATCGGCGACGCCGCCTGGAAAGTCTCGGCTAGCGGTTATCGCGCTACGGATTTCCACATCGAGCCGGATGCCTCGGCGGCCACTTACCTGTGGGCTGCGCAGGCCCTGACCGAGGGCGCTATCGATCTGGGCGTGGCCAGCGACGCGTTCACTCAGCCCGATGCGCTGGCCAGCCAGATCATCGCCAGCTTCCCGAACATGCCGGCCGTGATCGACGGTTCGCAGATGCAGGACGCGATTCCGACGCTGGCCGTACTGGCCGCCTTCAATCGTCAACCGGTGCGCTTTGTCGGCATCGCCAACCTGCGGGTCAAGGAGTGTGACCGCATCTCGGCACTGTCCCACGGCCTGTGCGCCATCGCACCCGGCCTGGCGGTCGAAGAGGGTGACGATCTGATCGTCAACGCCAACCCGGCGCTGGCAGGCACTACGGTCGATGCCTTGATCGACACCCACTCCGACCATCGTATCGCCATGTGCTTTGCGCTGGCGGGCCTAAAGATCGCCGGCATCCGCATTCTCGACCCTGATTGCGTCGGCAAGACCTACCCGGGCTACTGGGATGCGCTGGCCTCATTGGGCGTAACCGTTCAGCGCTGACCGCAGGTGCAGCAGCCGTTTTTCAAATCCCGAAAAACGGCTGCATCATCCGCGCCAGCAGTCCCTGAAAACGCAGCTTCGATTCAGTGGCCAGCACGCAAATGCATTCCCGGTCAGGGTAGGCGATGGGCTGGTGATGGATATGGCTGTCCAGATCGGCCACATCGTTGAGTCCGAACTCTCCCTGTACGTCGTAATACGCACCCTTGAGGACCATGGTCATCTCGCCGCTTTCGTGGCTGTGGACCGGCATGCTCACGCCGGGGGCGATCTTCAGCAGCATCAGGTTGCCCTGTTCGATGCCTTCGGCGCGTACTCGTTGTACGCCGGGGATCAGGGTCTTCCACTTCAACGTACTCAGGTGTCGACCAAAATGCGCCTGCATGCAGACCGGCATCAGGTCCGGGTCCTGATTGGCCGCCGGCATCGAGTGCAGGGCAGGCACAAGCCCCGCTTGCTGCTCGTCAAGCCGCGCCAGCATGGCCGATCTGCCCTTGAGCGGCACCACACTGCTGGTGTGCTGCTGCATCAACACACCGCCAATTGCCTCGGCCTGCCTGAGCCGCGCCCGGCACTCGGCGCAGCGCTCCAGATGCGCGGCAGTGACTAACGAGATGACCTGCGACAGCGCCCCTGCGGCATAACTGACCAGCGTGGCGTCGTCCGGATGATGTTGTGGACCCATCATGATTCCTCTATCCGCGAGCGCAATTTTTGAAA
>Ga0308164_10001932_pt1 | contig 22029 bp, 17 predicted proteins | sample PhyTR2_FD_201031 | JGI IMG/M metagenome (GOLD analysis project Ga0308164, IMG submission 201031) | Phyllosphere microbial communities from UC Gill Tract Community Farm, Albany, California, United States - DLSLT.R2 | ecosystem: Host-associated > Plants > Phyllosphere > Unclassified | place: USA... | reverse complement strand
TGGCGCTGGCACACAGCGAGATAGAGGGGCAGGGCGTCGCACTGCTGGTCGACGTTCCGGAGGGCCTGCCGCCGCTGCTGGCTGATCGGGTGCAGATCCAGCAAGTGTTGCTGAACCTGATGCTCAACGGCGTCGATGCGATGAAAAAGCTCGAGGCGGATCAGGCGCAACTGGAGATTCGGGTGGGCTGGCATGACGGCGGCGATATCGGATTTGCGGTCAGCGACAGTGGTATCGGCGTGCAGCCGGAAAACATCCATCGGTTGTTCGACGCGTTCTACACCACCAAGGAGGAAGGCATGGGGATCGGTCTGGCGATCAGTCGTTCGATCATCGAAGCTCATGGCGGACGCATCTGGGTCACGCCCAACCCTGCAATCGGTGCTACGTTTCACTTCACCCTGCCCACCGGAAAGATGGAAACCTGATGAGCACAGCCGCCACCGCCTCACCGACCGAAGAGCCGATCATCTACGTCCTCGATGACGACCTGTCGGTGCGCTCCTCGCTGGAGGACCTGCTGGCCTCGGTCGGATTGCGCAGCATGCTGTTCGGCTCGACCCGCGAGTTTCTGGACACCCCGCGCCCTGATGCGCCGGGCTGCCTGATTCTGGACATCCGCATGCCGGGCATGAGTGGCCTGGATTTTCAGGAGCATATGGCCAGGTCAGGGATTTCCCTGCCGGTCATTTTCATCACCGGGCATGGCGACATTCCCATGTCCGTGCGGGCCATGAAGGCCGGTGCGGTGGAGTTTCTGACCAAGCCCTTCCGTGATCAGGACTTGCTCGACGCCATTCAGCAGGGGTTGGCGCAGGATCGCAGCCGGCGCCAGAGTGCCGCCGTCGAAGCCGAATTGCAGCGCCGCCACGCCAGCCTCAATCTCGGTGAGCAGCAGGTGATGGAGCTGGTGGTCAGCGGCCTGCTCAACAAACAGATTGCAGCCCGGCTGAACGTGAGCGAAATCACCGTCAAGGTCCGCCGTGGCTCGGTGATGCGCAAGATGGAAGCCGATTCCCTCGCCGACCTCGTCAAGTTCGCCGAGCGCCTCAAAGAGCTGCACTGAGCGACGACCCACGCCGAGCCCTCATCGTTATACACAAGTCCGCTTTTGACTCTGGCCGGAGGCCGCTACAGCCTCCAGAAACAGGACGTTTGTACTCAGCGGCTGACTAATTCACCAACTGCGGCAGTACATAGTTGCGCACCACGTACAGCGAACCTTCTGCGCTCAAGTGCCCCGAGTCGATCTGCAGCAGAGAACGGTTGTCTTCCAGGCGTACCCGGCAGGCATCGGCGACGCACAGTTTGTCGATCAGTGACACGAACTGGATGCCTGCCGATGCGGCCAGTGCGCGGGTTGCCTGATCCACCAGCATGACGCTTTGATCCAGAGCCGGATCGCGGATGTGCGATTCGCTCAGCCCCCAATGACGGTTGGCGATGACGCTGGGCAGCGACGGGTTCCACTGCGGGACCGGGCCGATCAGCACGATATGCTTCACGCCAAGGCCCTTGAGCCGGATCGCTATCTGCGTCCAGTCGGTCTTGTCATGCCCGTCCTTCTGCGCGATGACCACGATGTCCGGACGCAGCTTTTCGATGCCCTGCAGGGCCGTTCTGTTGGAGTAGTCACAGGCCCTGCTGGTCGCAGAGGTACGTCCTTGATGGTCACTCAGAGCGGGGCGGCAACTGGCTGAGGCGACCTGATAGAAGGGCGTGCTGTGTGTCAGCAAGGTACGCAAGCCGAGCGACAGCGCCTGCGCGTGAGAGTCGCCCCACAGGAACACGCCGCCCGCACCTTGCTTGCGCGTGCAGGCTTCGTCGATGGCTGATTGGCCGCGTTGGGTCAGGGCAGAGAAGGCATCACATTTCAGCCAGTAAGGCTCGTACAGGTTGTGCTGACGATCAGCGTATTCCTGAATGAAACGCGCCTTGTCCGAAACACTCACAGGTCGCAGTGGCGATACCACGCCGCCGGTCGCACTCACCAGTGCTCCGCAGACGAATACCAGAGCGATCAGCGTGCCGAGCGTGGCATATCTGCTGCGCTGATCAGACGACGGCCTGCTGGCGGGCTGCTCGATCAGCCACCATGAGACCAGACCCAGCGTCACGGCCATGCCGATGCCCACCAGCACTGCGCGGGTCTCGCCCAGTAACCCGGCGTCATTCATCCACACCACCACTGGCCAATGCCAAAGGTACAGCGAGTACGACCGTGTGCCGGTCCATTGGGCGAGCGGGTTACAGGTCAGCAGCGAATCGTTGCGTGCGGCGACGATCACCGCGAACGTCCCCAGCACCGGCATCAGCACCAGATAACCCGGCCATGTGTCCTGCACGGACAGCAGAAAGAAACCGGCCACGATCAGCGTCAGTCCGATGTGTTCCAGAACGCGCTGCTGCAGGGCCTTTAATTGCAGCGGGAACAGACAGGCGACGCCACCTGCCAGCAACTCCCAGGCGCGGGTCGGCAGCAGGTAAAACGCCGCCTCCGGCCATTGCGAGGAGGCAGACACGCACGCTACAAAGCCTGTCAGGCTTGCGCCCAGTACCCACCAGCGCAGGTTGTGCAGCGCGACGAAGCGACTGAGCATCAGCAGCGCAATCGGGTACAGCAGGTAGAACTGCCATTCCACCGACAGCGACCAGGTGTGCAGCAGCCATTTCTCATGGGCACTGGCGGTGAAATACCCCGCCTCACGCCAATAGACAATGTTGGAAACGAACCCCAGGCTGCTCGCCACGTGTGTGCCCAGCGCGCGGTAGTCCAGCGGCAGCAGGGAAAACCAGCCCAGCAGCAGCAAGGCAAAACACAGCACAGCGAGGGCCGGGACGATGCGCCTGGCCCGTGACGTGTAGAACGTCGCCAGCCTGAACTTACCGCTCCTCAAGCCGCGCAGGATGATCCCGGTGATCAGATACCCCGAGATCACGAAAAACACGTCTACACCGGCAAAGCCACCAGGCAGCCAGTCGGGGTGAAAGTGGAAGAGCAGTACCGCAATCACTGCGATGGCGCGCAGGCCATTGATGTCTTTTCTGAAGTCCATTTGAGAAAGCCATCCGTTGGCTGATCGTGAGGAAGAGGCTGCCGGTGATCAGCCGAAACGTGTCGGCGGCCAGCGCGGTGATGATGGGGTGGCGGTCAGCGTGCAGTCGACGTCAGACCGGGCGCATGGCTCGCAGAAGGTTCTCTGCCGGCAATCACATGACCAATGGCCAGGCCGATGAACAGGTTGGCGACAGCGACCTCGAACATGTCGGTGGTCCAGCTGATCAGACACCAGCAGAAGCTGATTGCCAGCAGCATATGGCCGACACGGGTCTGATCATCGATCAGTCGGAATAACAGCGGAATCTGCAGCATATACAGCAGCAAGCCGAGCACGCCCAGCATTGCCCAGAGGTACAGGGCGGAGCTGTCCATACCGAGAAAGACCCCGGCGCCGTCCACCGGAAACAGCCCCATCGTGCTGCCGACCATGCCGAAGCCTGCGCCGCTGATCATCCAGCCTTCGCGACTCATCGCATTGATCAGGCCGGGCCAGGTGTTGATCATCCGGTCATACAGCGAGGCCAGAGAGCCGCCGCTGCTGACCGCGTAGGCATCAGGACTCACGATCAGCCCAAGCGCCGGCAACAGCAGACCGATGCCCACCACCACGGTGCACACTGTCCTGCAGGTCCAGCTCATCCGCCGCAACAACAGCAGCACGATGGTCAGCGCGAAGGCCGCGGCTGGCGCTTTGCTGGTGGTCAGCACGATGGCGTAAAGCGCCACTGCACTCAGCAACAACATCATCAGGCGCGAGCGCAGGAACATGATCAGGTACAGCGTGTAGAAGGCGATCATGATCGACAGCACGTTGGACACTCTGGCGAAACCGGCAATGCGATCCACCTCGTCCGCACTCCATGAGGTATTGGCGCTCAACTGGGTTTCACCGACGCTGTAGCTGTAGCCCTTCCACGGCACGGAGGTGAGCTTGTCCAGAGCAATCCCCAGTAGTGAGGCCAGCAGGCAGAACGCAATGGCGCGGTACAACAGCTTGCGGCGATACAGCAGGTGCCGGCCACATACCAGGCCGAACACCAGCGGGCTCAGCGCGAACAGGCTGAACGCCAGGTTGTGCACGCTGGCGCGATGCAGCATGGCCAGCAGCCCGGAAAGCAGCCACAGAATCATGAATGTCCAGAACAGCCTTCCTGCCCTGAAGGTGCGCAGTTCGAGCGCAAACAGCAGGATGCAGGCGGCTTTGGGCAGATAGAGCAGGGGACTGAGACCTGCCTGATCGAAGTAGAAGCGCAAGGCTCCGGAAAATGTCTCGACCAGCATCAGGCTGATGGCGACCCACACCACCACCGTGGACTTGTCAAAGGACATTAACGACGACCTGGCGTCGACGCCGTTCGCAGTATTCAACGCCATGCTGGCTGCCTTGTGAAATACGTCAGGGGAATTGCGCGGACAAAGCTACCGCCCGACGATCACGGGAACGTGTCGACACAGGCAGGCTTTGGGAGATGGGGGTCTGGAGCGGACGCTCGCAACGGCATGACAACAGGTATATCAGTCGCAGTTGGGGCAACTGTCAATTAATTAGTCAGGATTAATGGTTATGCGCCGCACGCCACGTGCCCGGGACAGGACGCGGAGCGTCTGAAACGGCATGCCCACGCTGGAGCATGGGAACGATGGTGTTTCTGAGAACCCCTATCGTTCCTCACGCTCCAGCCCAGACACTTATCGTTCCTCACGCTCGTGGGAATGCCCTTCGTGACGCTCTGCGTCACCCATCTGCGGACTACGGGTATTTACGTTTGTCCGGTGCAGGCGGGAAGTACTGATAGAGCCAGGTCTCGCTCAGCGTACGGTCGCCAGTGCGGATGAACATGCGCATTTCAACCGGCTCGACCGAGTCGCTGTCCGGTACCCAGTCGAAGGTGACGCGGTAGCCCTTGATGTCCGGCAGCACGAGGATGTTGAAGTCCTGCACCTTGCCATGGGTGACCGTGACGATGGGTTCGATCCCGGTGCCTTCCGGCAAGCGATCCAGACCGCCGCCGTTGAAGTCCACCGCAAAGCGGCGTGCCCAGGTTGTCGGGTAGTGCTCCCCCGGTGCCCAGCCTTCGAGGAAGCCGCCCATGCCTGAGCGTGTCGCGTGGACCTGTGCCAGCGGCGTGCTCACCGGCGGCAGCGGGCTCCAGAACAGCTTGTAGCCGAAGTTCATCGAATCCCCGGCCTTGACCGGCGTCTTCGGTGTCCAGAACACCACGATGTTGTCCATCGTCTCGCCGGTGGTCGGCAGTTCCAGCAGGCTGACCTCGCCTTCGCCCCACGCCGTGATCGGCTCGACCCACAGGCTTGGACGGCGGCTGTACCAGACGACCGTGTCCTGATAGCTGGAGAATTCATGATCGCTCTGTACCAGCCCGAAACCTTTCGGATCGGTGTCGGAGAACGCACTGAATTGTGGTTTGGCCGGGTTGTTCAGCGGACGGCAGATCCACTCACCGTTGCCACGCCACATCGACAGGCGATCCGAGTCGTGGATTTGCGGGTGGATGGTGTCGCACATGCGGCGCTCGTGGGTGCCGCAGCTGAACATGCTGGTCATCGGTGAAATGCCCAGCTGCTGGATATCGGTACGCGCATTGACGTGCGCGTCGATTTCCATGACCACCTGGCCGGCCTGACAGTCGATGTCGAAGCGGTAGGCACCGGTCGCGCTCGGTGAATCGAGCAGTGCGTAAACCACGAAGCGCGTCGCGTTCTTGTCCGGTGTTTCAAACCAGAACTTGGTGAAGTCCGGGAATTCTTCCTGACGCTTGGCGTAACTGTCGATGGCCAGGCCGCGGGCCGAGAGGCCGTATTGCTTGTTGCTGTCAACGGCGCGGAAGTAGCTGGCGCCGAGGAACGAAACGACGTCATTGATGGCGATTTCAGGCGCCTTGAACAGTTTGAAACCGGCAAAGCCCAGGTCGCCCTTGACCAGGTTCTTGTCGATGCCGCTGTTCTCGTAGTTGAACAGGTCATGGCGGAAGTGCACTTCGCGCGCCTGCTTGCTCTGTGGATCGACGCTGTACATGCGCACGGGCGTCTTGAAGCCCATGCCGACGTGGAAGAAATGCACGTCGAGCTGGCCATGGACGTCTTTCCACAGCGAGTGATTCGGGTCGTAGCGGATGGCATTGAATTGCTGCGGCGTCATGTTCGCAAGTACCGGTGGCAGCACCTGCTTGTTGCTCACATACCCTTTGCTCGCAAGCTTCTTGGCATGCGCCTGCAACTCAGCAAAATCGAAGTGTTCGATCTCGCCATCGGCTGCGGCGGCCAGTGCCCGCGCAGCAAAAAGCCCTGAGGCCGATACGCTGCCGTAGGCGGCTAACGCCATGGACGCTTTCAGGAGATTTCTGCGATTCATAAAGGTGAAGCCTCTGAGTAATTCTGTGCGTCCTGCACAAAAAATGGCGCGCCAACGACTCCTTGCCGAACGCAAACTACCCACAACAGATAACAAAGACGAGATACGGTTCGGAAATCGGCCAAAAAAAAACGCCGGTCATGGGTAATGAATCCGGCGTATTGACGGCTATAACGCTGATTTTTGCAGCGCTTTAGACTAATCGATTAAGCGCATCGCCGCTTGGCGCAAGGCTTTCAGACGATCGGGGCAAGAAGCGCTGATCAACTCGATGCCTTCGGCCGACGCTAAAAACTTTTTTGCCAAGCAATATTCAGCAATCATTTTGCTGGCGTGCGGGCCCACGACCTGCACGACTTCAGCTCGATTCGACCGCCGGGCAGCACCGCTATCGCACATTCGTTCAGCTAATAGTCCTGACGAAAGTTTCATTCCGCGTGTTATATCGTAACGCTATGATTCACTGGCATTCAGATGCCAATGCAGGGCTCTCCAAAGGGCGATAAATAAGCGGGTGCCGGGGTAGTGATGCGGGTTGATTTGGATGAGCACGAAGGCCTTGAAGGCCTGCCGCGTTTTCAAATGGCGGTGCAACAGGTTCGGCGTCTGGGACGATTGATGTATGTGACCGGTGGGGCAGGGGCGTTCGGGCTGCTGCTGGCGTTGTCCATCGATCTGTTTTCCCCTGGCTCTTTGTGGATGGCGGTGCTGTGCAACGCCTCGGCGGCGTTGTTTCTGCTCACGGCGGGCTTGCAGTCGGCGCGGCATGTCGCGCTGTGGCGGGCTCGCGCGCTGCGTTTGCCGGATGCAGATACGCTCGAAAACCTGTCTGCTGGCGACGAGAGCGGTTGGTACGAGCGCCTGCTTGAACGGCTGAGTGACTCCGGCAAATCGCTGGTCAGGCACGTTGGCAGCTCGGCCCTGTGGCTTGCCGGTTGGGCGGTGCTGGCGTTGATCGTCGTTCGCGCCTTCTGGAACCTGGCGCTGTCCGGCGCCGACCTCTCCACCGCCGGTAGCCTGGCCGGCAGCGTTATGCTGCTGTTGGCGTTCGGGCTGCTGGTCATAGAGCGACAGTTGAGCAGCGAGTCCGACAGTCAGTCGCCGGAGGCCGGAGCGCTGGCGCAACTGGTGCGCATGACGCTCATCGTCCTGCTGATTGGCGCGCTGTGCCTGTTCTTCTCCAGTGCAGAGCGTGTCTGGCCTGCGCGGCTGGCGGTGTTGATCGGCCTGCTGCCGCTTGGCGTGGCGCTGGAGTTCCTGCTGCGCGCTGTGCTGTCGGTGTTCAGCCCGCGCAACCCACGTAGCGAACCGCGCCTGCTGGCCGCCAGTTTCATCGCTGACCTGTTGCGCTGGCCGCCGCGCCCGCTGCTCGCCCTGCAGCACGAACTGCACAACCGTTTCGGCATCGATCTGCGCCAGATCTGGGCCTTTACCTACATGCGTCGCGCCTTTTTGCCGGTGCTGGCGGTGGTCGCAGCGCTGGGCTGGGTGCTGAGCGGCGTGCATGAAATCCCCATGCAGGGGCGGGGCATTTATGAGCGCTTCGGCAAGCCGGTCGATGTATTCGGTCCCGGTCTGCATGTGGGTTTGCCTTGGCCGTTCGGGCGCGTGCTGGCGGTTGAAAACGGCGTGGTTCATGAGCTGGCGACCAGCGTTTCTGCCGCCGACACCTTCGAGCAGACGCTGGACCCGGCCGAAGGCCCGCCACCGGGCAGCGCCAACCGTCTGTGGGATGCCAGCCATATCAACGAAAAATCCCAGGTCATTGCCAGCAGCGCCGGCGACAAGCAGAGCTTTCAGATCGTCAACATGGATGTGCGATTCGTCTACCGCATTGGTCTGACGGATGCCGCAGCCATTGCGTCGACCTATAACAGCGCTGACATTCCGGCCTTGATTCGCAGCACGGCCAGCCGGGTGCTGGTGCATGATTTTGCTTCGCGCACGCTGGATGAACTGCTCGGCGAACAGCGTAGCGAGCTGGCCGATGACATCGGCAAGGCCGTGCAGGCCGACTTGCAGCGTCTGGACAGCGGCGTCGAATTGCTCGCCACGGTGGTTGAAGCCATCCACCCGCCCGCCGGTGCTGCCAACGCCTATCATGCAGTGCAGGCTGCGCAGATTGGTGCACAGGCGCTGATCTCCCGCGAACGCGGCGCGGCCAGCGACAAGGCCAATCAGGCGCAGCTCAATGCCAGCGTGGCGCGTGATCAGGCCAGTGCCACCGCCCGCGAGATTCTGGCCGGAGCACAGGGTGCAGACCTGCGCTTCAGTGCTGAACGTCAGGCCTATGCCAAGGCAGGCCAGGCGTTTTTGCTGGAGCAATACCTGGCCCAACTGACCGAGGGCCTGGGCAATGCGAAGTTGCTGATACTGGATCATCGTCTGGGCGGCGACAGTGCGCCGACCATCGACCTGCGTACCTTCACCCCACCGGCAGACCCAACGGCGCCGCGTAAAGCCGTTCAGTAAGGAGTCGTCCCTTGAGTCTGTTCCATCATCATCACGATCACGCCGACCACGATAGCCATGACAGCCACGGCCATGGCGGCCACGGTCATCACCATCATCATGGCGCCAGCGGCCCGGCAGCGTTCCCTTGGCGGCGGGCAAGCCTGGCTGCGCTGCTGATCGCGTTTGCGATTGCAGCAGCGAGCCTGGTGCAGGTGCGTTCGGGCGAGGCGACTGTCGTCACGCGCTTCGGCAACCCGTCCCGGGTCCTGCTGGAGCCGGGCCTCAACTGGCGCTGGCCGGCACCGTTCGAGGCGACCATCCCGGTGGACCTGCGCCTGCGCACTACCTCCAGCGGTCTGCAGGACGTCGGTACCCGCGATGGCTTGCGCATCATCGTTCAGGCCTACGTGGCGTGGCAGGTGCAGGGCGACGCCGACAACGTGCAGCGCTTCATGCGCGCAGTACAGAACCAGCCCGACGAAGCGGCGCGGCAGATCCGCACTTTTGTCGGCTCGGCGCTGGAAACCACGGCGAGCAGTTTCGACCTCTCCAGCCTGGTGAATACCGACGCCAGCAAAGTGAATATCACCGCCTTCGAAAATCAGCTGCGCCAGCAGATCGATCAGCAACTGCTGGCGACTTACGGAGTGCGTGTCTTGCAGGTCGGCGTTGAACGACTGACCCTGCCGTCGGTGACGCTCAACGCTACCGTGGACCGCATGCGCGCCGAGCGCGAGACCATCGCCACCGAGCGCACCGCCGTGGGCAAGCGAGAGGCGGCGCAGATTCGTTCGGCCGCCGAGCGCGACGCACGGATTGTCGAAGCCGATGCCACGGTCAAGGCGGCCGATATTGAAGCACAGTCGCGGGTTGAAGCCGCGCAGATCTATGGCCGTGCCTATGCGGGCTCGCCGCAGCTCTACAACCTGCTGCGCTCGCTGGACACGCTAGGCACAATCGTAACGCCCGGCACGCGTCTGATACTGCGTACCGACGCCGCGCCGTTCCGCGTGCTGGTGGACGGCCCGCCGACGCTGGATGGCAAGAGCGGAACGCAGCCATGAGCCAGCCGGTCGACGAAGCCGTGGCGCAGCGCCCGCCGGTGAACAGCCCCTGGTTGCAGGCGAGTCGTCTGGCGTTTATTGGGCTGTATGGCGTGACACTGCTCGCCGCGCTGGCCTGGGCGACGTCCAACGTGCGCCAGATCGACCCACAGAACCGCGCGGTGGTCATGCACTTCGGCGCGATCGAACGGGTTCAGAACGCAGGATTGCTGGTCGCCTGGCCACAACCGTTCGAACAGGTGGTGCTGCTGCCTTCGGCTGATCGGGTGATCGAGCGGCGCGTGGAAACCCTGCTGCGTTCGCCTGCCGCGTTGAAGGCCGATGAAATCGCGACCCTGTCGGCACCCATGAGTGATGCACTGGCAGGCTCCGGTTTTCTGCTGACTGGCGATGCCGGTGTGGTGCAACTGGACGTCACGGTGTTTTACAAAGTGACTGACCCCACTGCCTTCGTGTTGCAAGGCGAGCATGTATTGCCCGCGCTGGACCGACTGGTCAATCGCAGCGCTGTGGCGCTGACGGCAGCGCGGGATCTGGACACCATTCTGGTTGCCCGTCCCGAGCTGATCGGTGCTGACAGCCAGGCTGCCGAGCGCCGTGAGCGGCTGCGTGGCGATCTGGTGCGCGGCATCAATCAGCGTCTGGCCGAGCTCAAGGCGACAGGCATGGGCATCGGTGTCGAGGTCGCTCGGGTGGATGTGCAGTCGAGCCTGCCGACCTCCGCAGTCAATGCGTTCAATGCCGTGCTGACGGCCAGTCAGCAGGCCGATCAGGCTGTGGCCAATGCACGCACTGATGCCGAAAAGCTGACCCAGACCGCCAATCAACAGGCCGACCGAACCCTGCAAGTGGCGCACGCACAAGCGTCCGAGCGTCTGGCCAAGGCGCAGGCGGCCACTGCAACGGTCGTCAGCCTGACCCAATCAGCCGAAACCCGCAGCGACCCCGGCCTGATGCAACGTCTCTACCGTGAACGCGTACCGGTCATTCTGCATCAGGCGGGTTCGGTGACCACGGTCGACCCCAAAGACGATTCCCGCCTGATCATTCAGGGAGCACCACAATGAGTGGCGAAGCCGTTCACACCCACGACGCCGACCAGCCGCAAGCGCCTGGCAGTTTGCTGAGCAGCTCAGAACAGCGCAGTGCCGCCCGGCAACTGACCCTCGCGATGCTGGCCTTGGGCTTACTGGGATTGGGACTGGTCTGGCGGTTTTTTGCCCCGGAGCAGGAAGGTGTCAGCCAGTTGCTGTTGGGCGCTGCATCACTGTTGGTGGCAATACCGGTGATCAGCGCCGGCTGGCACAGCTTGCGGCATCCGAGCCTGCACGGCATCACCGACCAGTTGATCGCGCTGGCGATGCTCGGTGCCTGGGCCACCGGTGACCTGATGACCGCCGCCTTGCTGCCGATCATCATGATCTTCGGCCATGTGCTGGAAGAGCGCAGTGTGATCGGCTCGCAGGAGGCCATTGAGGCGCTGGGGCGCCTGACCCGCAGCCAGGCCCGTTTGCTGAGCGCCGACGGCAGCGTGCGCGAGGTCGACAACGCGACGCTGAAAGCCGGCGATCAGGTGGAAGTGCGGGCGGGCGACCGCGTTCCGGCGGACGGTCGGGTGCTGTCCGGGCAAGCCAGTCTGGATACGTCGTCGATCACCGGCGAATCTGTCCCGCTGGAAGCCATTGTCGGGGTCGAGGTGTTCGGTGGCGCCATCAATCTGGACGGCCTGCTGCGCATTGAAGTGACCCGCATCGGCGATCAGTCCACGCTGGGCAAGGTCATCGCGCTGATGCAGAGCGCAGAGCGTTCCAAGCCGCCTATCACGCGTCTGCTGGAGCGTTATGCAGGCAGTTACATGGTGCTGGTCTTGCTGATCGCGGCGCTGACCTGGTTTATCACTCAGGATGCGCAGGCGATGCTGGCAGTGCTGGTCGCGGCCTGTCCCTGTGCGCTGGTGCTTTCGGCCCCGGCCACCGCCATCGCAGGTATTGCGGTCGCGGCACGGCACGGAATTCTGATCCGCAGTTCGGCGTTTCTTGAAGAATTGGCTGACCTCAACTCACTGGTTGTGGATAAAACCGGCACCCTGACCTATGGCCGACTGCGCTTGCAGTCGGTGCAGGCTGACGGTCCACAGCATCCGCAATTGCTGGAGCTGGCCGCGAGCCTCGGGTCGGCCAGCAGCCACCCGGTGAGCCGGGCTTTGGCCGGGCTGGTGGACAACGCCCGGCTGCTGCCGTTGACCGACACCCGTGAGCGCCAGGGTCTGGGGGTGGTGGCCTCGACCGGGCAGGGTGATGCGGCACTGGGCCGCCCGGAGTTGTTCGCGCAGATGGGCATCATCACGCCTACCGTCCCTGCACATGACGGCCCGCTGGCCGGGCTGTCGCTGGACGGTGTTTTTCTCGCCTGGCTGCTGCTGGCCGACAGCGTCAAACCCGAAGCCCAGGCGGCACTGTTCGAATTGCGTGGCCTGGGTCTGGGGCGACAATTGCTGTTGACCGGTGATCGGCAGAGCGTGGCCGACAACCTGGCGCACGATATCGGCATCGCTGACGTGCAGGCGCAGGCGCTGCCTGAGGACAAGCTCAACCGAGTCATGGGTGAGATTGCCAAAGGGTTCCGGCCGATGGTGGTGGGCGACGGGGTCAACGATTCGCTGGCCCTGAAGGCGGGCGTGGTCGGCGTGGCGATGGGCGCAGGCGGGGCGGATATCGCGCTGGCGTCCGCCGACATCGTGCTGATCGGCAGCGACCTGCGCCGCCTCGGCACCTGCGTGCGACTCAGCCGCCAGTGTCGTCACACCTTGCAGGTCAACGTCATCATCGGGCTGGGCTGGACGCTGGCCATCGTGGCACTGGCCGCCTTTGGTCTGCTTGGCGCTGCGGGCGCGATGGTCGCAGCTATCCTGCACAATCTAAGCACCCTGTTGGTATTGGGCAACGCCGGACGTTTGCTGCGCTTTCAGGAGCCGTTGCTCAAGCTCGACGACGCGGGTGTGCAGCATCAGGGCTCACGCCTGCGCTGATGATCAGCGCGTCAAACGGCTTGAGCTTTGACTAATTCTGTTACAGATTAAGCGCTATGTTTCGTTGCGTGATCCAAATTCAGGCTGACTCTCGGCTCGAATCAGAGGGCACAGGGCTGTTCCCCCGCAGTTGATTCATAGCAGTTTTGCCGTCGCCAATGCCTTTTCGGGCCCTTTTGCGGGGCCTTTGCTGGATTACTCTTTTTTGAGTTTCTGGATAAGGGGGTGATTTTGAAATGCTTACACAACTTCCAACGGCCCTGCAGAATCTCCATCTGCCGTTGCGGCTGCGGCTCTGGGACGGTCATCAGATGGACCTCGGGCCTTCGCCCAGCGTCACGATAGTCGTCAAGGATCCGCAACTGGTCTCCGACTTCAGCCACCCCAGCCTGGGCCTGCTCGGCAGCGCGTTCGTGGAGGGACGGCTGGAGCTGGAGGGCTCAATCAGCGAAGTGGTCCGGGTCTGCGATGAACTGACCCACGCGCTGGTGGACAATGACGACAGCGCAGGCAATCCGGTCCGGGTCGAGCATGACAAAGACACTGATGCGGCGTCGATTGCCTACCACTACGATGTTTCCAACGACTTCTACCAGCTCTGGCTCGACAGGGAGATGGTCTACTCCTGCGCGTATTTCAAGACCGGCGACGAATCGCTGGAGCAGGCGCAGCAGGATAAATTCCACCACCTGTGCCGCAAGTTGCGGCTCCAGCGCGGTGAGTACCTGTTGGACGTCGGCTGCGGCTGGGGCGGGCTGGCGCGTTTTGCTGCTCGCGAATACGGCGTGAAGGTCTTTGGCATCACGCTGAGCCAGCAACAATTGGCGCTGGCTCGCGAGCGGGTTCAAGCCGAAGGTCTGCAGGACAAGGTCGACCTGCAACTGCTCGATTACCGTGACCTGCCGCAGGATGCGCGCTTCGACAAGGTGGTCAGTGTCGGCATGTTCGAGCACGTCGGGCATGCCAACCTGCCGTTGTACGCGCAACGCCTGTTCGGCGCGGTGAAGGAGGGCGGCCTGGTGATGAATCACGGTATCACCGCCCGGCATACCGACGGTCGTCCTGTCGGGCGTGGTGCCGGCGAGTTCATCGATCGCTATGTTTTCCCCAATGGCGAGCTGCCGCACCTGGCCATGATCAGCGCCCAGATCAGCGAAGCCGGGCTTGAAGTGGTCGACGTCGAAAGCCTGCGCCCGCACTACGCGAAAACCCTCGAGCACTGGAGCGCACGACTGGAATCCCGGCTAGACGAAGCCGCGCGCATCGTGCCCGAACAGACCCTGCGCATCTGGCGGCTGTACCTCGCAGGCTGTGCCTATGGATTCACCAAAGGCTGGATCAACCTGCACCAGATACTCGCCGTAAAACCATTCGCCGACGGCAAGACCGGGCTACCGCTGACGCGTGAGGATATTTATGGGTGACGTCCCGTTTAGCCCCTCAAGGCAAGCAGCGTAGCGAGCACAGGTCTCACAGAATCGGTGAAATCAGCCGCGCCACACGCATACCCAGTTGATGCAGGCGTCGCGTTTCGTGGCTTTCCTGCACGGAGATTTCGCGTGCGAGGTTGAAGTCGGCGGTGAGCATGGATTCCACCTGGCTGGAGAAGTCGCTGTCGACCGTTAGCAGCATCAGTTCGAAGTTAAGGCGGAACGAGCGGTTGTCGAGGTTGGCGCTGCCGATTGCGGTAATCTCGTTGTCGACCAGGACGACCTTCTGATGCAGGAAGCCCGGTTCGTAGCGGAATACCCGCACTCCGGCACGCACAGCATCAAAGGCGTACAGACTTGAAGCGGCATACACCACGTAGTGATCAGGGCGCGACGGCAGCAGCAGGCGCACGTCCACGCCGCGCAACACTGCCAGGGTCAGCGCAGCAGTGACGGCTTCGTCAGGGATGAAGTAGGGGCTGGTGATCCACACGCGTTCTTCGGCCGCGTGGATGGCCTCAACGAAGAACAGCGAGCAGGTCTCCTGCGCATCAGCCGGGCCACTGGTCAGCAACTGGCAAAGCACACCGTCTTCGGGAAACTCATCAGGCAGGCTGAGCGGTGGCAGTTCGCGAGTGGCCCAGAACCAGTCCTCAGCGAACGACTCCTGCAAGCAGGCGACCACCGGGCCGATGACTTGCACATGAGTATCGCGCCATGGGGCCAGCGGCGGCTTCAGGCCCATGTATTCATCACCCACGTTATGACCGCCTATATAGCCTTTCAGGCCATCGACGACGACGATCTTGCGGTGGTTGCGGAAGTTGATCTGAAAGCGATTGAGCCAGCCGCCGCGTGTGGCGAAGGCTTTTATCTGCACGCCACCGTCGCGTAGCTTATCGATATAGGCACCTGGCAGAGCGTGGCTGCCGATGCGGTCGTAAAGTACAAAGATCGCCACGCCTTCGGCGGCTTTTTCCAGCAGCAGCGATTGCAGTTCGCGCCCGAGTTTGTCGTCATGAATGATGAAGAACTGAACCAGTATGGTCTTCTTCGCTTCACGGATGGCCTGAAAAATGGCTCCGAAGGTTTCCTCGCCATTGATCAGCAACTTGACCTTGTTATTGGCCAGCGCCGGCATGTTGCCCAGCTTGGGCATTGCACGCAGCGCCGCATACGCCTCTGATCGACGCGCAGCCACAGCTTCTTCCATCCATGGGCGCCAGTTGAGGTCGCCGATCGCGATCCGCATTTCCTGGTTGGCCTGGCGGCGCGCCTTGATGTACGCGTCGAATGAGCTTCGGCCGAACACCAGATAAGGCAGCAAGGTGAAATAGGGAATGAACAGCAACGGCATCGCCCAGGCAATCGCGCCTTGGGAGGTGCGCACAGTCAGCAACGCATGGATGGCGGCACCTGTACCGAGTAAATGAATGAAACCCAGGACGTAACCGAAAAAGTACGGGTCGTGATAATCCATGTGGAACAATGCTCCTCGCCTTTGCTGCCTAACAGACCACAGCTGAACAGGAATGTCGCTATTTAATTCCGGGTGCAACTGGGCGACATGTCTGCCGTCTAAGGTTTATCTTTTGGCTGGATTATTCCAGTCTCGTTTTCATCCGCAATGCCCGATCAGGAATCTTGAAATGAACAAACGCATGTTGGCTTGGATGTTTTGTCTGGCGGCTCCTTTGGCTCAGGCGCAGATGCTGCAACCGGGGTTGTGGGAGCTGACGTCCAGCAATATGAAAGTGGACGGACAACAGCTACCGGACATGCAGTTGATGCTGGGGCAGTTGCAAAACCTGCCGCCCGAGCAGCGCGCGATGATGGAACAGATGATGAAGAAGCAGGGCGTCACCCTGGGCGGCAAAGGTGTGAGGGCTTGCCTGACTCAGGCGCAAGTACAGTCGGACGACATTCCGCTGACTGACCCGGCATCCGGATGCACGCAAAAAATTACTGCGCGCAACGGCAAGACCTGGAATTTCCAGTTCAGCTGCCCGAAAGCCAAGGGCACCGGGCAGGCGCAGTTCCTGAGTGATCGTGAGTTCACCACCAATGTTGTGGGTACATTCAATGCTACCGGTCAGCAACAGAACGGCAGCATGGACACCCGTGCAGTGTGGCTGGGGCCCCAATGTGGCAACGTCGCCCCGCGTACCTGATCAAATTCATGGAGTTATGTTCCACGTGGAACACGCTGCCTAGAGGTGATGATTTTTTGTCGCCTCTGGCAGCGTTTCAGATGACTTAATCTTCATGAAGGGCCTCATCTTTCGCTCGTAACTGCATGTTATATTGTTACTAATGATGTGGATGAACCCTTCGTGAGCCGGGATGCTCAATTTGCTCTTTGAGACGTTCCATGCACCGACGCCAAGTGTTGCTCAATATGCTGCTGGCCAGCGCGGCCCTGACGTTGCCGTTGGGTGCCTTCGCCACGCAGATTCGTAACGCCCGTCTTTGGCGTACCAACGACAAGCTGCGACTGGTCCTCGACCTGAGCGGCCCGGTGCAATACAAGACTTTCACCCTGACAGCCCCCGACCGCCTGATCATCGACGTCAGCGGTTCACGGCTGACCGGCGACTTCAGCCAGTTGGCGCTGGACCGTACCGTCATAAAATCGATTCGCTCCGGGCACTACGGCCAGGGCGACGACACGCGCATCGTGCTGGACCTCACCGCACCGGTACAGCTCAACAGTTTCCTGCTTGGTCCGGAAGGCGGGCAGGGGCATCGGCTGGTGCTGGACATGAGTTCCACGGCCCATGCGCCTGTGCAGATGGCTGAGCTGCCGCCGGTGGTGCCTGTACCGATCCCGACCAGCAAGGCGCACACCGGGCGCGACATCATGGTGGTGGTCGATGCCGGCCATGGCGGCAAGGATCCTGGTGCCGTGGGTTCGAGGGGTGAGCGCGAAAAAGATGTGGTGCTCTCCATCGCTCAATTGCTGGCCCGACGCTTGAAGCGCGAGAAAGGCTTCGACGTACGTCTGGTGCGCAACGATGACTTTTTCGTACCGCTGCGCAAGCGTGTCGAGTTCGCGCACAAGTCCAACGCCGACATGTTCATTTCCGTGCACGCCGATGCTGCGCCTCGTCTGACGGCATCGGGTGCGTCGGTGTTCGCTCTTTCCGAAGGCGGTGCAACGTCGGCAACGGCGCGCTTCATGGCTCAGCGGGAAAACGGCGCGGACTTGCTGGGTGCCACGTCGCTGCTCAATCTGAAGGACAAGGACCCGATGCTTGCCGGGGTGATTCTCGACATGTCGATGAACGCCACCATTGCGGCCAGTCTGCAACTGGGTCACACCGTCCTGGGCAGTCTGGAAGGCATCACCACGCTGCATCAGAAGCGTGTTGAACAGGCCGGGTTCGCCGTTCTCAAATCACCGGACGTGCCGTCGATTCTGGTCGAAACCGGTTTCATCTCCAACAGCCGCGATAGTCAGCGTCTGGTCACTGCGCGTCATCAACAGGCCGTTGCCGATGGCCTTTTCGATGGCCTGCAGCGCTATTTCCAGCGTAACCCGCCAGTGGATTCGCACATGGCCTGGCTGCAGGCGCAGAAGCAGGAACAGCCGGTCTGACCGGCTTAGCGGCAGCCGTTCAAGCGGCTGCAGGTGATCTTGCTGCGCGTACCGCTTGAGCTGGATACCCGAGTGATTGTCGTCCAGCCTACGCGCTGCACAGTGCCTGCCCAGGCTTCGCCGTCGGAAGCCAGCCCGGTAAAAAACGTCAACTGGCCATAGCGACTGTTGGTCTGCGCCCAGCGGCGCTTGTCGAGTACCTCGTAACCCTTCAACCAGGTCGTTGATCCGGCGGTGGCCACGCTGTAGCTATTGCCGTGCGCATCGTTGCACGCCAGCAGCGTCGCACTGCGCGTGCAGGTGGCGAGATCGGCGGAGGGTCTTGGTGGTGCAGCCATCAAATGCGCGCTGATCAGCATCGCCATCAAGCCTGTTGAAACCCGTCTCATGAAGATCCCTTCAGCAAGGCCATAGCTATTTGCGGTTGTTATACTATAACATCCTGTTGTGATTAGAGTTGGCTGCCAGAGGGATTCGTCGCAGCCGACATGAACAAGGTTCAAACCTTGCAGCTGCCTGGAGAATCCTGATGGCAAATCTTCTACCCGTTACCGTACTGTCCGGTTTTCTCGGCGCCGGAAAAAGCACTTTACTCAATTATGTGCTGCGCAACCGCGAAAACCTGCGGGTTGCGGTGATCGTCAATGACATGAGCGAGATCAACATCGACGGCAGCGAAGTTCAGCGTGATGTCAGCCTGAACCGTGCCGAAGAAAAGCTGATCGAGATGAGCAACGGCTGCATTTGCTGCACCCTGCGCGAGGATCTGCTCGAAGAGGTCAGCCGTCTGGCTCAGGACGGTCGTTTTGATTACTTATTGATCGAATCCACAGGAATCTCCGAGCCGTTGCCCGTGGCTGAAACCTTCACCTTCCGCGACGAGGCCGGCAAGAGCCTGATGGACCTGGCGCGCCTGGACACCATGGTCACCGTGGTCGACGGCGTGAACTTCCTGCTCGATTACGAGGCGGCAGACGGCTTGTCCACACGCGGTGAAACCATGGGTGAAGACGATGATCGCTCGATTACCGACCTGCTGATCGAGCAGATCGAGTTTGCCGACGTCATCCTGCTCAGCAAGATCGACCTGATCAGCTCCAGTGAGCGTGAAGAGCTGATGGCGATCCTCAAGCGTCTCAACCCGGAGGCCGAGATTGTGCCGATGGTGATGGGCCAGGTGCCGTTGGCGACGATTCTCAACACCGGGCGTTTTGACTTCCAGCGCGCTTCCCAGGCACCGGGCTGGCTCAAGGAAATGCGCGGCGAACACCTGCCGGAAACCGAAGAGTACGGCATTGCATCAACGGCCTATCGTGCTCGCCGACCGTTCCATCCGGAGCGCTTTTTCGATTTCATCAATCGTCCCTGGAGCAACGGCAAGCTGTTGCGCTCCAAAGGCTTCTTCTGGCTGGCCAGCAAATACAAGGATGCGGGCAGCTGGTCGCAGGCAGGCGGTTTGATGCGCCATGGCTTTGCCGGGCGTTGGTGGCGTTTCGTGAACCGCGACAGCTGGCCTGAGGACAAGGAGAGCGTCAGTTCCATTCTGGAGAACTGGTCGACTGAAACCGGCGACTGTCGGCAGGAGCTGGTGTTCATCGGCCAGAACATTGATTTTGCGCAGCTGACTGCCGAGCTGGACAACTGCCTGCTCACTGATGCGGAAATGGAGGCGGGCGCCGACCGTTGGCGTGCGCTGGCCGATCCGTTTGGCGATTGGCATGAAGAGGTGGCTGCCTGATGCTGGCTCATCGTTTTAAACCTGAAACCGCAATCCGACAGGCACAGGGCGATACGCCCGACGTGCTGGGCGATATTCTGCAGGATGGCGTCAACCTGGCGCTCTGGCAGCGTCAACTGCCTGCGCACATAGAAGACTTCGGTGCCTTGCTGCTGTCGATGGGTGAGCCTTTAGCCGAATCCATGACCCTGGAGGTGCAGGGCGGCGAGGTCGAGCCTGACCTGAGCGCGCTGGCAACGGGGTATTCCGACCTGCTGGGCTATCAGGGATTCATTGCCGACGTTTCCTGGCTGGTCGGCGCCTATGCCTGTCTGCTGGGTGCCGAATGCGTTGGTCTGCGCCTGCGGGTGCTCGACAAGGCCATGTGCCCGCGCTTCCATGTCGACCACGTGCCGGTGCGTCTTATCACCACTTACGGCGGGGTTGGCAGTCAATGGCTGCATGAAGGGGTGATGGACCGCAAACAACTGGGGCGTCTGGACGCCGAGCCGACGGATGCTGCCCATATCCAGCAGATCAACAGCGGTGACGTGGCGCTGCTCAAGGGCGAGCGCTGGCACGGTAATGAAGGTTTTGGCCTGATCCATCGCTCGCCGCAACTGCTGCGCAATGAGCGCAGGTTGATTCTGACGCTGGACTGGCTGGCGTGATGCTCAGTCAGGCGTTATCCACTGCCCCTTGCTCTGGCCTTCGCAAAAGGGTTTGAGGTACAGCGCGTCACCGGCGACGCCGTAATAGTGGATGTGCTCGCGATACGGCATATTGGCAACCTGCGCATTGCGGCAAACGCCGAATGCGCCTGCCGGGCATTGTTGCGAATAGGTGGTCTCGGTCTTTTGCCCGGCCAGTTGCGGCTGGCAGAAGCTGTCGTGAAACAGGTTTGCCGGAATGTTGATATTTTCCTGGCAGACCTTCACGTCGAGCCTTTCGGCCTGGCTGTGGACCAGACACGCTTCGGCCCACGCCGAGCCGCAAGACACTGTCAGCAGCATCAACGCCAGGCGGGCAGACAGCCGCATTACTTGCATCGGTATCCTTCCTTGCTCTTCAATGAACAACGCATTCGCCAAAAGTGATCTCATGCTGCAAAACATACCGACGCATGTCATCGGTGGCCCTTTGGGCGCCGGCAAGACCAGCCTGATCAAGCGTCTGCTGGCGCAGAAACCTGCCCATGAGCGCTGGGCTATATTGATCAATGAGTTCGGGCAGATCGGCCTGGACGCCGCGCTGCTGACCACGGATGCCGATGGTATCGCACTTGGCGAAGTGGCTGGCGGCTGCCTGTGTTGCGTCAATGGCGTGCCGTTCCAGATCGGCCTGGGGCGTTTGTTGCGCAAGGCGCGGCCGGACCGTCTGTTGATTGAGCCTTCGGGGCTGGGCCATCCCGCGCAACTGATGACGCAATTGCGCGAAGCGCCGTGGCGCGGCGTTCTGGATGTTCAGCCCGGCGTGGTGGTGCTGGATGCGCAGGCAATGCTCGCCGGACAACCGTTGCCGAGTACTCAGCAGGAAGCCCTGGCGCACGCCGGGCTGGTGGTCATGAACAAGTCCGAGCAGCTGGATGACGTGGCTCGCCAGGCATTGACCGAACAGTTACTGCCGCATGCCTTGATCTGGACCCGACACGGCGAGCTGCCCCTGAGCCGTGTGCCGGGGTTCGCCAGTGGCACCGCTGTGGATAAACAGACTGTGGATAAGCTGATGCTGCCCAACGGGGTCGGCCACTTGCCCGCGCTATGGACCGACCCAAAGGTGCCGATCTGTCTGAGTCAGGTGAGTGCTGAAGGCTGGAGCATCGGCTGGCGCTGGCATCCCTCGCAGCGCTTCGACCTGCAGCGCATCCTGCACTGGCTGGAAAGCCTTGATTGGCGGCGGGCGAAGATGGTTATCCACAGCGAGGGCGGCTGGTATTCCGGCAACGTGGTAAATGGGGCTCCGCTGGCCTGGCAAGTCAGCGAATGGCGTCAGGACTCTCGCCTGGAGTTGATCTTTTCCACAGCGCAGGATGTGGATAAGTTGCAGGCGCAGATGGCGGAGTGTCTGGCGTGACAGGTGATAGCTGAGGGCAGCACGCAGAGCGTCCGGGACGGCATGCCAACCCGGAGCCTTGGCACGCTAGTCAGCCGGATTTACGCATGAACATGAGCGCTGAATCGCGGCAACAAGAGTCGTGCGCGGTTACTGCTTCCATTTCTGATGCGATTGACGCCATTCGCTCATCTGAATAACTTCAGCGCTGGGCGGTGGTGTTTTGATTTCAAACGGGTAGGGTGCCAGTTCGAT
>Ga0308164_10001931_pt1 | contig 22039 bp, 18 predicted proteins | sample PhyTR2_FD_201031 | JGI IMG/M metagenome (GOLD analysis project Ga0308164, IMG submission 201031) | Phyllosphere microbial communities from UC Gill Tract Community Farm, Albany, California, United States - DLSLT.R2 | ecosystem: Host-associated > Plants > Phyllosphere > Unclassified | place: USA... | reverse complement strand
AATAAAAATTAAAGGCCTTTGTCTATAGCTTTATTGATTACTTCCTGAATCCGGGAACGGATGCCCATTTTTACCAGCTTGTCTGTCACGCCCGGGTTTACACGGTTAGATAAAAAGACATATACCAACCCTCGTGATGGATCAACCCATACCGCTGTCCCGGTGTAACCGGTATGACCAAATGTTTGAGATGATGCCGTCTCGGATGGATATTTTTTAGCCAGGTCTGGATCCCAGCGGTCGAATCCAAGCCCCCTTCTGCTTACGTTGGATTGTTTGGAGGTAAAGGTCTCAACTGTTGCCGGCTTAAAATATTCCTGGCCACCGTATGTCCCTTTGTTTAACAGCATCTGGTACATGATAGCCATGTCATTGGAACTGGCAAATAAACCTGCATGACCAGAAACACCACCTGCAAGTGCTGCACCCTGGTCGTGAACAAAACCTACAAGTAAGGTTTTCCTGAAATAAGTGTCCATTTCAGTCGGAATAATCTGTTCCCTGCTAAATCTGTTACGGGGCAGGAAGCCGGCGGTCTGCATACCAAGCGGTGCATAAAAGTTTTCTTCGGTATAAGTATTCAGCGGCTCTCCGCTAACATGTTCAACAATTTCGCGCATCACGTACATGCTGATGTCACTGTATACATATTTTCCGCGTGTCCTTATAGGCGCATTCAGCATTTTCGGCCACATCACATCCTTGAAATAATCTTTCCTGATAAAATAGCCATCCGCTACCTTGGTAGGGTATGCAGCAGATGAATCTGTACTGTGGTCGGTCGGCTTTACACCATCATGAAAAGGGATGTAGGGAATAAAACCGGCCTGGTGCAGCATCACTTCCCTCACGGGGATGCTGTTCATTGGAGAAGTCCTGGCCATGGCGATGTAGGCGCCAATATTGGTATCAAGTTTTAGTTTGTTCTCTTCCACCAGCCTCATCACCATCGGTGTTGTTGCTGTTATTTTTGTAACCGAAGCAAGGTCGAAGATATCCGTAATCTTATCTGGCTCCCCTCCATAGGTATGGGTGCCATAAGCTTTATTGAAAATTACCTTACCATCTTTTGCTACCAGGACCACCATTCCCGGTGCGGCCCTTGCACTGATGGCTTCAGCAGTTATCTGATCTATCTCGCGCAGGTTGTCTGAATTTACGCCTGCGTCTTCAGGAAGCGTATACTTCAAACGGCTTGCTGTGGTTATATATCCGGAACCCAGGGTATATTTTCCTGAGATATTACTGGTTAATTTATTGCTGGTTGCTATGCCGCCAAAAATGATCTGCGGAACCAGGGATGCGGCTTCTGCGCTTTTTTGCTGGCACCATATCAATGGAGAATTGATTGCATCAAAGGCAACCAGGCCCCGTTGTTCTCCGTAAAGAGCAATGATAACAGATTTGCTTTTGGCTACAGAACTGATAAAACTGAGGTATTTGGCATTGGTGGCTTCCTGGTCATTGATAGAGATAATCACTGTATTGAAATATTTCAGGTCATCTTCCAGCTTATATAAAGTAGTTGCCGGCTCGTAGTTTAACGAATTGAAAGAGGTTATTTTGGTGTATTTGTTCAACAGGCTGTCGCTGGCCGTTTGAAAGCCGAAACCCAGGCTGACGGAGGCAATCCGTTTTTTATCAAGTGCGGTAAGGGGGACTACTGCCTTCTGATTGTTGAGCAGTACAGTGCGCTGAAGAATGGTAGTGTTAACTTTTAACAGGTCTGCATTTTTCTGATGTTCCTGTGCACATGCGCCCAGGCTAAGAAAGGCAGTGATGCAAATGAAGAGGCTTTGCACGAGGTTATTTCTGGTCATAAAATAGATTAGTTCTTTCAAAACGTTAAAGATATAAAAAGCTTGTTCGGGCTAAGTCATGAAATGGTATTTATAATCAAAAGATTTATGTATAAGGCTTATTTTCGTTAAATTAGCAACCTTTACGAAGGAGATAAATGTCAGATATAATACAACTTTTACCCGAGAGCGTTGCCAACCAAATTGCTGCCGGAGAGGTAGTTCAGCGGCCAGCATCGGCAGTAAAAGAGTTGATGGAAAATGCTATAGACGCGGGGGCGAATAAGATACAACTGATCCTTAAAGATGCCGGAAAAGCATTAATTCAGGTGATAGATAATGGATGTGGGATGAGCGTTACCGATGCACGTATGTGTTTTGAGCGACATGCTACCTCCAAAGTGCGTAAAGCAGAAGATCTTTTTGCGATCCGCACAATGGGTTTTCGCGGTGAGGCCATGGCTTCTATTGCGGCTATAGCCCAGGTTGAAATGAAAACCCGCCGGCATGGAGATGAACTGGGGACATTAATTGAAATTGAAGGTGCCACAGTGACCAAACAGGAGCCGGTTGCTACGCCGGAAGGAACAAGCATCTGCATTAAAAACCTGTTTTATAATACTCCGGCAAGACGTAACTTCCTGAAAAGCAACCCTGCAGAAATGCGCCATGTAATTGATGAGTTTCAAAGGGTATCCCTTGCCAATCCTGCAATTGCCTTTAGCCTGCACCATGACGGCCTCGAGATTTTCAGGTTGCCATCCTCTGCATTGAAACAAAGGATTGTTCATCTGTTTGGAAATAATTACAATGAAAGACTGATTCCGGTAGAGGAAGAAACTACCATCATCAATGTAAAAGGCTTTATTGGTAAACCTCAGTTCGCAAAAAAAACCAGGGGAGAGCAGTTCTTTTTTGTAAACAACCGCTTTATCCGTGATGCCTACCTGAACCATGCGGTAAACAAAGCATATGAAGAATTGCTGGCAGAGGAGAACTTTCCATTGTATGTGCTTTTTATCGATATAGACCCGGCAAAGATCGATGTGAATGTACACCCTACAAAAACGGAGATTAAATACCTGGACGAAAAGTCTATTTATGCCATCATCCATTCTGCGGTAAAACGTTCTCTGGGAAGGTTTAATATCAGCCCAACGATTGATTTTGACCAGGAGACAGCCTTCAGCAATATGATCAGTCCTAAATCACTGGACGAAATTGTGCCGCCAAGTATTAGTTTTAATCCTGATTTTAACCCTTTTAGTGGCGAAGAAAAGACCCAGGAAAAAGGTGCTTTCTCAGGCTTCAGGAATAATGGCGAAAAAGTACAGCAGAGCACTAAAAACTGGGGCTCACTTTATGAGATAGCCGATCATCATGCCGACGAGCAGGTGGCTATGCAATTGCCCGGCAACGGTCCTGAAGATAAATATGCGCCTGTGCAGAAGCAACTGATGCAGCTGCACAATAAATACATCATCTCTCAGATAAAATCGGGATTAATGCTGATTGATCAGCAGGCAGCCCATGAGCGGATATTGTATGAACGCTTTAGCCTGCACCTGGAAGACCGGAAGGGCGCGTCGCAACAGAGCTTATTTCCACAAACTGTTACGCTGAGCCCTAATGATTACGAGCTGGCTAAAAGTTTACTGGAAGATATCAAGAGCCTCGGCTTTGAAGTACGTGAGTTTGGAAAAAATACCCTCGTGATCGAAGGTATCCCGGTTGACCTGGGCAGTAACCAGATCAACGAGACCCAGCTCTTTGAACACCTGATTGAAGGGTTTAAAAATTCCCAACAGGAGCTGAGGCTGGATAAAAGGGATGCACTTGCAAGAAGTATGGCCAGGAACAGCGCTATCAAGAGCGGTGTAGTACTTGGACAGGAGGAAATGAATATGCTGATTGAACAGTTGTTTGCGTGTAAAGCACCAAACTTCAGTATCAGCGGTAAACCGGTAATTCAGACCATGTCACTGATGGAACTGGATAAAAAATTTGATAAATAGATAAAATGAATAATATCCATATACCTCCAGTTGTAAAGAATCTCCTCATTATAAATGCGTTGTTTTTTGCCGCTACTTATGTTTTTCAATCCAAAGGAATAGAACTGGGATTTTACCTGGGGGCTTTTTACTTTGACTCTCCGCTCTTCAAAATTTGGCAGCCTATCACGTATATGTTTATGCATGGTGGTTTTACGCATATTTTGTTCAATATGTTTGCCTTATACACGTTCGGGTCTGTACTTGAAGCACACTGGGGCGCTAAACGTTTTATCAATTTTTACCTGATAACCGGTCTTGGCGCTTTGGGGCTGCAATGGGCCGTACAGGCATTTGAGGTATACCGGATCACAGGTTCAGCAGTGAACCCCGGAGCAGTAACTATTGATTTGATAAAAGGAATGTCTTCTTTAAATTTGCGGGGGATAGCACCTGAACAGGGGCAGACGCTGCTCGGTATATATTCTGGCCCAATGGTCGGTGCGTCTGGTGCGATATTTGGATTACTGGTAGCTTTTGGTATGCTGTATCCGAATGCAGAGTTATTCATTATGTTTATCCCTGTGCCGGTAAAGGCAAAATATATTATCCCGGTTTACATCCTGCTCGAACTGAGTTTAGGTGTGGCAAGTATCCAGGGCGATTCTGTGGCACATTATGCCCATCTTGGGGGAGCTTTGCTGGGATTTATTTTAGTGAAACTTTGGAAAGATAAAAATACATTTTACGACTATTATGACTAAGAATAATCTTTTAGCAGACCTGAAATATAAAGTTTTCCGTTCGGGAAATCCCGTGTTCTTTTATATCGGGGTGAATACGATTGTCTTTGTGGCCGTTGCGCTGTTTGGTGTAACGTATTTTCTCGCAGGCAACACCAGTATCCGCTTCATCGATTATGTAAGGGAATACTTTGCCTTTCCTGCTGCTTTGCCTAAAATTCCACTTCGGTTTTATACGCTGATTACTTATCAGTTCTTTCATGAAGATATTTTCCATATTCTGTTTAACATGTTATGGCTGTTCTGGATGGGCAATATCTTTGTTGATTTTCTGAAGCCCAGGCAATTCCATTTTGTTTACCTCAGCGGAGGTATCATGGGCGCGGTATTCTTTGCACTGGCCTATAACTTATTTCCTGCCTTTACAGGGAGTGTGTACGCAGCAACAATTATCGGATCTTCGGCGTCGGTAATGGCATTGGCCGTGGCCGTTACTACATTGCTGCCGGATTATACCCTAAGCCTGATGTTTATTGGAACTGTTAAACTGCGTTACATTGTGCTGGCTTATATTGTGATTGACCTGATCGGTATCGGCTATACCAATGCAGGCGGAAGTTTTGCACATCTAGGCGGTGCTTTTATGGGTTTCATCTATATAAAGCTGTTGCAGAACGGTACGGACTGGAGCAATATTTTCAAGAAAAAGCCAAAATTAAAGGTGGTAAGGAATGAATCGAGCAGGACAGGTGCAAAAAATTCCAATACTAAAGTGAACCAGAAAGAGGTTGATATGATTCTGGACAAAATTTCTAAATCAGGTTACAATAAGCTGAGTAAGGAAGAAAAGGAAACTTTATTCAAGGCAAGTAAGGATTAATGAAGAAACGGAAAACCACATTTTTTACCAAATTCTACCTGCTTATAGGATTTGTATTGGCCTTTGCGCTGATACTTGGAACGCTTGCGGGTAAGGTTGACCCCCGGGAACATACGCTGATAGCTTTTTTTGGCCTTGCTTATCCGTTTGTCCTGTTTTTAAATGTGGGTATGGTTGTTTTCTGGGTGTTTCAGGCAAGGGTGATCTTTGCATTACTTACTGCAGGCGTAATCCTGCTGGGCTGGCATTCGCTGGTGGCTACGGTAGGTTTTATTGGTGAAGAGGGGCAGGGACCAAAAACAAGCCCTGACCTGGTACGACTGATGACCTACAATGTACATAGCTTTAAGCCTTATGGGGAAGTAAACAATGAAGCAGTTAAACAACAGATGCTTGATGTAGTGAGAACTGAAAATCCGGATATTATCTGCTTCCAGGAATATTATACGCGGCGGAAGGGCTCTTTTGATATTACAGATAGCCTAAAGCGTATGCTTAAGATTAAGGATTATTACTTTATCTCTTCGGCAGAGAACAGTTACGAGGCCACTGGCCTGGCCATATTTTCCAGATATCCGATAGTAGACCGTGGGGTGATCCTCTTCAGTGCCAATCATGTTGGAAATGCAAGTATTTATGTTGACGTGATGATCAAACAGAAAAAGGTACGGGTGTACAATGTTCATTTGCAGTCTATCTCGTTTGTTAAGCAGGACTATAATTACCTTGATAAGGTAAAGGATAAGCTGGAAGCAGATATCACGCCGGCAAAAAGGATTGTGAAAATGTTAAGAACGGCTTTTCTTAAAAGGAGCGCTCAGGTAGATATCATGAAAGGGCATATGAAAACCTGCGCTACGCCTTTTCTGATGGCGGGCGATTTTAATGATACACCTGCTTCGTATGCGGTTACGCAACTTACAAAATCGCTTAACAATTCTTTTGTGGAAGAAGGTACCGGATTAGGCCGTACCTACAATGGTAAATTTCCTAATTTCCAAATTGATTACATCTCTGCTACAAGAGATATCAAGGTTATAAACCACCATATTATTCAAGCCAGGTTATCCGATCATTTTCCAATAAGAAGTGACTTAAGGATTAATTAATATATCGGCAAATATTTACCTTTGTTGGCCTGGAAGATATACAATTATAAGCATTGCGCGTTTTGCGCCAATAAATAACAATACAACAACTCAATAATGGAACACGGCTTACAGCTATACAATACCCTTACACGTAAAAAGGAACACTTTGAACCCCTTAATGGTACGCATGTTGGCATGTACGTTTGCGGGCCTACAGTTTACAGTGATGTGCATTTGGGGAATTGCCGGACTTTCATTTCATTCGACCTGATTTTCAGATACCTGAAGTATCTTGGATATAAAGTAAGGTATGTACGTAATATTACAGACGCCGGCCATTTGGAGGGCGACCGTGATGAAGGCGATGATAAATTTGCCAAAAGGGCAAAACTGGAACAACTGGAGCCAATGGAGATTGTTCAGAAATATACCCTGGGTTTCCATGATGTATTGCGCATGTTCAATACCCTGCCCCCAAGTATTGAGCCTACAGCTACAGGGCATATCCTGGAGCAAATTGAGATGATTACTGAAATCATTAACAATGGTTATGCATATGAAGTAAATGGGACGGTATACTTTGATGTAGAAAAATACAGACAAACGTATAACTATACCATTCTGACCAACCGTAACCTGGACGACATGATGGCGAATACCCGGGAACTGGACGGACAGGACGAAAAACGCGGAAGGCTTGATTTTGCCTTATGGATTAAAGCTAAGCCTGAAACGATTATGCGCTGGCCCTCACCATGGGGAGTGGGTTTTCCTGGCTGGCACATTGAATGCTCGGCCATGAGCGCAAAGTACCTGGGAGAAGAATTTGATATCCATGGCGGGGGAATGGACCTCGCAGCGACGCATCATACCAATGAAATTGCGCAGTCTGAGGCTTGTTACCATAAACACCCTGCAAAATACTGGATGCACACGAACATGTTAACTGTCAACGGCTCAAGGATGTCCAAGACTGCTGGTAACGGATTTATGCCGCTGCAGCTTTTCAGCGGTGAGCACCCTTTGCTGAAGAAGGGCTATAGCCCAATGACGGTCAAATTCTTTATGCTGCAGGCGCATTACAGAAGCACACTCGATTTCTCAAATGATGCGCTTGACGCTTCTGAAAAAGGCTTCAGGAGATTGATGAATTCTTTAAGTTTACTGGATAAACTTGTTCCCGCTGTTACCGGTGAGTTTGATATTGAAACCATTAAGCAGAATTGCGTAAAAGCAATGAATGATGATTTTAATAGTCCTGTTGTGATTGCAGAGCTGTTTGAAGCGGCCAGGATCATCAATACAGTGTATGACGGAAAGGGAAATATCACGGCGAAAGAACTGGAAGTACTGAAACAGCTGATGCAGGAGTTTGTGTATGATATCTTCGGATTAAAAGATGAAGATACTTCCAATACTGAACTGAACGCTGTACTTGATATGGTAATTGATATCCGTAAAAGTGCAAAGGAAAACAAAGATTACGCTACATCAGACAAAATCCGGATTGGCCTGCAGGATATCGGTATCCAGCTAAAGGACAGCAAAGAAGGGACTACCTGGAACAAAGTATAAAGAAAGAATATAATTATAATTAAATACGACTATCAGAATATGATCAATAAAATAATCTGCACCCTATTGGCTGCGACAGTTTCTTTTGCCGGATACGCACAACGCACGGACGGAACTACAAAATCGTTGTTGAAAGCAGAGACAGAATTTGCAGAAAGTGTTGCAAAAAATGGTACCAAATCGGCTTTCCATTCATTCAGTGCTAACGACGCCCTGGTTTTCAGGCCTAACCCGGTCAACGCAAAAACTTTTTATGCAAGCCAGCCTAATGATAAAAACCTAAACTGGACGCCGGATTATGCCAGGGTATCCAGAAGTGGAGATTGGGGTTTTACAACAGGTGGATACACAGTTGAAGGCGCTGAAAAGAGTTATGGCCAGTACCTTTCTGTATGGAAAGCCATTAATGGTAAATGGGAATTGGTACTGGATATTGGAACTTCCCATAACAAACCCCTTCATCCAGTAACCCAGCATTTTCAGGATCCGAAAGATTACTACAAGCCGCAATTTGCGGGACCAAAACAACTGGCGGCGGGAAAGGAAATTATCCTGACAACAGAAAAAACAATGAGTGCTATGCTGAAGTCGCACGGAATTGGTGCTTTTGGCGGATTCTTAAATCCTGATGCTAGGGTAGTTTTCCCTGGATACGAACCTATCATTGGGAAAGATAAAGCAGTTGCATTCTACAACAGCATGATGAGCAAAATCAGTTTTAAAACTACGCAGGCAGATAAAGCCGCAGGTGGAGATTTTGCTTATACCTATGGTGTCGCAACAGTAGATTACCGTACAGATTTACGTGAAAGCTTTAATTATGTGTTTATCTATGAGCGCCAGCCAGATCACAACTGGAACCTGATCTCACAGATTTATACGCCTGCTGAGCGATAATATTTGAAGCTGCCCGATGGGGCACGTTTCTGTTGAAGAGCATGGATGGTTTCCTGTAAACCGCCCATGCTTTTTTTGTTTTATATTTGTCTGGCCGGCAGTTATCATTTGATAGGTGCTGCAGATTAGATTGTTTAACCAGAATAGAATACAATGAAGAAATTGATCGTGTTAATGCTGATGATTTTACCTTGCCTGCAAAGTTATGCGCAACGTTTCGATCAGCAGGGAAACCGTGGTGCAAGAGGATTAATGCCTGAAAATACAATTTCCGGTATGCTGAGGGCGCTCGACCTGGGTGTGACTACGCTGGGAATGAATGTGGTAATTTCTAAAGATCAACAGGTGGTACTTTCGCATGAGCCCTATTTTAACCATGAAATCAGCCTTACGCCAAAGGGCAAACCCGTGTCTTTGAAAGAAGAGAAAACGTATAACATATACAAGATGGATTACGAGGATATCAAAAAGTTTGATATAGGTAGTAAGGTGCATTCACGCTTTCCAGGACAGCAAAAATTTGTGGCACATAAACCATTGCTTTCTGAGGTGATCGACTCTGTGGAGGCGTATGTAAAGCTTCACAAATTACCTAAGCCAAACTATGGTATTGAAATTAAAACGATACGTAAGGGCGACCTGGAATTCCACCCGGAACCTGCAGAGTTTTCGCAATTGGTAATGGACGTGGTTAATGCAAAAAAGATAGGAAAAAGGACCATCATTCAGGCTTTTGATGTGCGGAGCCTGCAGTATGTGCATGAGCACTATCCTAAAATGCAAACCGCCTTGATGATAGATGAGAAGGAAGATTTTGAGAATAATATAAAGGATCTTGGTTTCAGCCCTACTGTTTATAGTCCTTATTCTGTACTGGTAGGAAAAGGACTGGTAGACCGGTGCCATGCGGCAGGAATAAAGATTATTCCCTGGACGGTTAATACGCCAAAGGAAATGCAATATATGGTTGGCCTTGGGGTAGATGGAATAATCACTGATTTCCCCAACATGTTTATGCGGGTGGAGCTGCCTGCGGAAAAGAAAGCTAAAAAGCGGTCAAATTAAACCAGGGGATTTTAAAGCAGATTTTTAATAATCTTTTCAATTGAAATTCCCTCTGCTTCTGCACGGTAATTTCTTACGATCCTGTGGCGGAGAATAGCTTCTGCCACAGCTTGCACATCTTCAATATCAGGGGCGTACTTGCCAGATATCGCAGCATGGCATTTCGCACCCAGGATCAGGAACTGGGAAGCCCGGGGGCCTGCGCCCCAGTTTACATACTGGTTTACTTCCGTAGTTGCCAGCGCACTTCCAGGGCGTGTTTTACCCGTTAATTTTACTGCATATTCCAGCACGTTATCCGTTACCGGAATGGTCCGTATAAGTTGCTGAAAAAACTGGATTTGTTCTGCGTTGATTAGTTTTTTCAGGGTAACGCTTCCTCCACCGGTCGAGTTCCTTACAATGGTAAGCTCGTCGGCAAAGCTTGGATAACTGAGATGAATATTGAACATGAAGCGGTCCAGCTGTGCTTCGGGAAGAGGATAAGTACCTTCCTGCTCTATTGGGTTCTGGGTAGCCAGTACGAAAAATGGTTTGGGGAGGATATGTTTGAAGCCTGCTGCGGTAACTGCTTTTTCCTGCATTGCCTCAAGCAGGGCCGCCTGAGTTTTAGGCGGAGTCCTGTTGATTTCATCAGCCAGGACAATATTTGAAAAAACAGGACCTTTAATGAATTTAAAGGTCCTGTCTTCTCCCAGTATTTCTGCGCCAATGATATCTCCCGGCATCAGATCTGGTGTAAACTGTATACGGTTAAACTGAAGGTCCAGTACGTCTGCAACGGTTTGTACCAGCAACGTTTTGGCCAGTCCCGGAACGCCCACCAGTAAACAATGGCCGTTGCTGAAGATGGAGATGAGGACGGCTTTTACCGCTTCATCCTGCCCAATAACGACTTTACCAATCTCATTTTTAATGTCAATGTAAGATTTGTGCAGTGCATCCACTGCTGCTATGTCGTTATGGTAATTAGTCATCTATTTTGCTTTTTCTGGTAAAGGTTTAGTCCACAATTTTAGTTCGTCGCAACCCTGATATTCTTCGTCGATTCTAATATAGGTGTTTTCTCTTCTTTTCTCGAACCATTCGCTCATTACACGGTCGCTTTTTTGCTCCTGTGCTTTTTCTTTAAACTTGGCATAATCCTGTTCAAGGTTTCCTTTGTGAGGCGCTATTTTTGATTTGAGCAATACGATTTTATAACCTTCTTTTCCATCGCGGCCGGTGTAAGCAACTGGTTTTGATACCTCGCCAACCTTCATGGTATCTACAACCAGGAAAGTTTTTGGATCTAACTTATCAGCAGGTATAAATGTAGTCCTGGCAGTAACGTTATCTGCAAACAAAATCATTCCACCATTGTATTTGGACTCCTTATCTGCTGAATACAGCGATGCTGCGGCAGAGAAACTGATTTTATTGGTTTGAATACTCGTATATACACTATCCGCGTGCAGTTTTGCACGTTCCAAACTCTGAGGTGTAGTTTGTGGACGGATCAGGATATGTCTTGCATGTACCTGCTCCCCGCGTCGCTCAACTACCTGAAGGATGTGGAACCCGAAGTCGGTTTCAAATACCGGGGACAGTTCTCCAGGTTTCAGTTTAAATGCATAAGCTGTGAATTCTTTGGCCATTTGTGTACGGTCAAAGAATCCAAGATCGCCACCTTCTGCGGCAGAACCCGGGTCTTCAGAATACGTTTTAGCTAGGAAGCCAAAGTCTTCACCACTTTTTACACGTAACCTGATGGCATCAAGTTTATCAAAAAACCTTTGTTTTTCTGCTTTGGTCAGTTCCGGGTTGATAGCAATTTCACCGACCTCGTATTCTGCTGAAATATCAGGAAGACTGTCTTTTTTGTAAGATTCATAGTATTTTTTTACTTCTGAAGGTGTAATGCTCACTTTCTCCGTAATAGTGCCCTGCATTTTGTTGGCCTGAAGCTGATCTTTGACATCAGGTCTCAGCTCATCTTTATATTGCAGAACAGATTTATTCAGAAATTCTTCCAGTCTGTCCTGTCCACCTGCACGCTGGATCTGGGCGCGCATCCTTCTGTCAAGCTCATCATCCACCTGTTTGTCATCTACCATAACAGAGTCGATATCTGCCTGTTGTTTCAGCAGGTGCTGTACCAGCATTTGTTGAAGAATCATGCATTTAACCTTTTCATCAACGGGATTTCCCGAATTCAGGTACATTACATATTGTTGGTTTAATTCAGATAATAAGATCACATCACTTCCGAGTACTGCTATTACCTTATCTACGCTTTTCTTCTGCGCTTGTACATTCATAAACAAGAAGAGCAACCCGCCTGCCATCAATAAAACTTTCTTCATTATACTTTCTTCAATTATATTTTATTTGCAAATTTACTATTATTCAACGATTTGTCGGCCAGTATTGGCAAGGAGCTTTTTAAGCAGTTCCTGATCGATGGTTATTTTATATTTATTTCTTAAAGACGTTACCCAGTCGCATTCCATTTGTTTCTGATAATCTGCCGTTACCTCGGTTTTTACCTCTTCAAAAGACAAGGTATACTGCGATTTGTGAGTATTGTAATATTGTTGTAAAGTATCTTCGTCATCACCAATCCTGTCCCATATCTTGGCCTGTGAGATATTAAAAAGCAATAGTGCTTCCTTATATTCATTAATCACCAAAGAATAATCTGCTTTTTTGGCTTCTGGCGGTACCGAGGCCAGCAAGGCCGTTTCATAGTTTTTAGTCTCTGTCAGATAGGTACTGTCTTTATCGAGACCAGCTTCGCGTGCATCTTCTATTTTGAGTTTGAAATCAATATAGATATTCAAAAAGGCGATCAGATCTGTTAATGTTGGCTTAGTGGCCCCCGGACGGTGCTTTTTATAAATCCATACAAATTCTTTCTGGCTGATGGGCTTGCTGTTTACAACAGCAACACTTTGTGCAACAGTACCGAAATAGAAAAAACAGAGAATAGTAATACAGTAGGTTTTTCTCACAAAAGATTTACTATGGTATTTTTAAGGTATAAAAGTAATAAATTAAGGCACTATAATAGGATATTTAACTAATTTTAACACAAAAAATATTTCTCCAAAAACGTATAATTCATGGCTGATCAATTGGCTACCGGCGCTGAAGCCCTCCGTTTGTTTTTTACTGATGATGTTTTTCTGGTGGCCAGCAATGAGCCGGCGGAAACTATTGTACAACCTGCTGACAAGGAACCTGAAGTAAACACCGCTGAATTGAAAATTGCTGAAGCGAAACCTGCATCAAGGGCATTTACCTATCTGGGCAAAAACCAAAAGAACGTACTCATTCTTGTAAACGATTCTGCAAACGATGTCAGCACAGAAAGCGGAAGGGAATTGCTGAGGAACCTGGTGAAAGCATTGCAGCTGACTGCCAATGATTTTGCCCTGATGAACTATGCCCGGTATGAGCAGCTGCAATTCGATGAACTGCACGGCTTTTTCAATTGCCGGTTGGTGCTTGCCTTTGGAGTGCTCCCGTCCCATCTGGGCGTTGCAGAGCAGCCGCAGCATATGATCAGTACACAAAAATCCGTACAATTTGTTTTTTCCGGAAACCTTGACCAGTTGTCTGCCGACCTGGAAGGGAAGAAAAAACTATGGGGAAGCCTGAAACAAATCCGTATATGAACAGACAATTAGTATTTGCCACAAGTAACCAATATAAAACAAACGAAGTAAAAAAACTGCTGGAAGGACAATATGAAGTGCTCAACCTGACAGACATAGGTTGCACGGTTGATATTCCTGAAACGGCCGATACCTTTGCCGGAAATGCAGAATTAAAAAGCACGTATGTGGCTGAACACTTCAATCTGGACTGTTTTGCTGATGACAGCGGACTGGAAGTGGAAGCCCTTAACAATGAACCAGGCATTTTCTCTGCCCGTTATTCGGGCGAAAGGGGAGATGAAGCAAACCTGCGTTTGGTATTGCAAAAACTTGAAGGACATGAAAACCGCAAGGCAAGGTTCCGTACTGTCATTTCACTGATTCAAAATGGTGAAAAATTCCTGTTTGAGGGAACAATCAATGGAACGATCAGGCATCATCCAACTGGTGGTAATGGGTTTGGTTACGATCCGGTATTCCAGCCCGATGGTTACCAACAAAGTTTTGCCGAAATGGATATGGCTCAAAAAAATGCTATAAGTCACCGTGCAATTGCCATGCGGAAACTGATTACTTTTTTAAAAGAACAGGCTTTTTAAGCAGGGAATCCCCCTTTTTTATCAGGCCAGGCAATGCTTTTTTGACGGTATCTGTAACCGCTGCGGGAATCTTCTCCTGAAGTTTCATTGAATCTACGGCAGTGGTGACCTGTTTGATAGTTGCTTTGGAAGGGATGCTTTTTGTGTCTATGCCATTGGCAAGATCTTTAATTGCGGACTTTGAGGGTAAGTCTTTGACGTTTATACCCTTGGTGCTGGTTGCTTGCTTCAGGTCCTTTTTAACGTCTTTGACAGTGGTTTTAGCAATAACCTTTTTTGGGGCAGCAATTATTTTAGGGTGAGTAATGTCCCTTTTTGATAATGGACGTAGTTCCGGTTTCCATATAAAGCCGGTGAGTATTACTTCTTTTTTAAGGTCAGCTACAGGGATAGTCTGGCCTTCCACGCTTTTTATGGTGACCACATCTGCAATTTCACTGTTCCTGAATACCACTTTGATCCTGCTGCTGATGGTCTGGTTCATTTTGTCGTAATTTTTTCCATCATCAGTTTTAGTAAAGTATACACTTTCCGCATTACCATCAACATACATCGTATTCAGTTTACCGTCCTTAAAAAAGCCAGTGATGATTTTTCCTTTAACCTGGTTGAACTTGGCTGAGTCTGGCTCTACGTTTACCGCAAATGCATTGTGTATGACCTGCACGGATTTAATCTTCTTCTCCCTCAGCTGCAGGTAAATGGTATCGCCTGTAAGTTGTGAACCCTGGGCCCAAATAATCGGGTCGCGGTACCAGCGGAGTGTTGAATCTGCACTGGTATAAAAAAGTGAATCTGCTTTAGCCTGCATATTGCTCTTGTATACTTTTACATGCCGGTAGGCTTTAATACTCCTGGTCAGCACAGTATCCATAGGATTAACCGGCAGGCTGTCAGCAACTGCTTTTTTTACCCCGGCTTGTACTTTTCCTTTCGCATTGGCAGCAGGGGTGATCACACGTATCATTCCCGGAGGTAATTTTACGGTATCTTTCTGGAGTGAATCTTTCTTTACAACTGCAATTTTCAACGCAGAATCTGTTTTTTTGATCAGTGGGGCAGCTTTTTTCAACAGGGAGTCTGCTGGTTTTAAGGCATTTTTTAGCCGTGATACACTGTCAGTTTTGAGGCTGTCTTTTGCTCCGGGTAGCGGCGGTTTGATCCCCTGAGCCGCTTTCTTTTTGTCGTCAGGTTTTTTTCCGTCCTGCTTATCACCTCCAGGTTTGTCTCCTCCGGCTTTGTTGCTTCCCTGAGCAGCAGCTGCAGGTTTTTTAACTGGCGCGGCAGTTTTAGCAGGTTTATCTTTACCATCAAGTGAGGTTTCCCTTTCCTCTTCTCCCAGCTCGTTGTCGGCTTTGATCACTGGCGCTTTGAGGATTTTCAATGTTTTAAGCAGCACCATTTTGGTTTCAAGGGTATCTGCCCCAAGCCAAAGGCTGTCCGGCTGTTTTACCTCTTTTACCAGCACAGAATCGTTTGTGCCTAAGCCGGCATAGGCGTTTTTAGTGACAACCGTACGCTGGTCGGCTTTATAGTAATAACCCAGCTGTCCACGCATCAGCATTTTATCCAGCGTATCCCTGAAAACAATATTTCTAACGGCTTTACCATATCCGGCGATGCCGTCATAATATAAACTGTCACCTTTTAGTGATCTGCTGCCTGAAGTATATAGGTTCTTCTTTCCGAAATAGGCATAGGTGGTTTTTGTATTGTAAGCACCGTTTTCTGTATAAAGGTTGCCGTCTTTTTCTTTAATATTTGTAGGGCCATAAAAGTAGGTCCAGTTACTAAAAGTATTGTACCGGAGGGTATCTGACTTTATGGTGCTCTGCTCGGTCACCACCAGTACATTGTACCTGAAATAGGCGTCCCTGCTGTTGGCAAAATAATAGCCATTTTTGCTGGTAATGGTAGCCTCTTTATTTACAATTTTTCCGCCGTCTACATATGTGCCCACTTTAGGGCCCATACTATAATCCAGTACGTTGGTGGTGAGCACTGAACTTTTATCAACCAGGCGTACATTGCTGGTTAAGTGAGCCAGTTTGGCATTTCCATCATAAGTTAGGAAATCGGAATAGATATTAATAGTGTCGGCCTGGTTGATGTGGACATTTTTATAGGCTTCAAAATAGTTTTTTGCAGTATAAAAAACAGCGCTGTCGCAGGTGAGGATGGCATTGTCCTGGCGGAATACCGGGTTCCTCAGGTAAGTGATATCTGTTTTGGTAACAATCCTGCTCTTTTCTGAGCTTTGCAGGATGATTTTGGTTTTCTGTTGTGCGAGAAGGCAGCATGGAAACATAAACAGCATAAAAAGAGCTGTAAACAACTTGACTGCTATAGTATAAGAGAATTTCATGAAGGTGCCATGAATTGAATAAATGTGTATGTTTTGCACTTTACAAAGTTAGTTTTTTGCTTACCAAATTCATTGGTTAATATTTTTTATTGCTAATGGAGCTGTCGTGTGCATTTGTTATGTTTGTGGTTATACGTTCATCAAGTTATTTATAAACCAGCTCACGGATGTTACCTCTTAAACCCTTTACTGAATATATACGTCAGAATTCACTTTTTAGTCCTGATCAGCGGATTTTACTTGCTGTAAGCGGAGGGAAGGATTCTGTGCTGATGGCGCATTTTTTCAAGCAGTCGGGTATTGACTTTGGCATTGCACATTGTAATTTCGGGCTGAGGGGTGCAGAATCGCAAAGGGATGAACATTTTGTCCGCGGCCTTTCCGCGCTAATGGAAGTTCCTGTTTTTGTGACGGATTTCGAAACTAAATCCTACGCTTCAGCGCATCAGATATCTACTCAGATGGCTGCTAGGGACCTCCGATATCGTTGGTTTGAAGAGGTGAGATTGGCGAATGGATTTGACTATATTGCCGTGGCCCATCATCAGGGTGATGTGGTTGAAACGGTTTTGCTTAATTTAATCAGGGGGACCGGCATTGCAGGTTTACACGGTATTCTCGCAAAAAGGGATTTTCTAATCAGGCCGATGTTGTTTTTGTCGCGGAGCGGAATTGATGAGCTCATTGATAAATATGCAATAGATTTTGTAGAAGACAGTTCAAACCTTTCTGGTAATTACGCCCGCAATAAACTGCGTCTTGATGTTATACCGAGGCTCAAAGAACTGAACCCAAACCTGGAGCAGACCTTTGAACAGAATATCGGGCGTTTTGCAGCTGCCGAAATTGTACTGCAGCAACGGGTAGCCCAATTGCGCAGTGAAATTTGCGAGATACAAAATGATGAAATCCGCATTTCCCTTGAAAAAATCAGGGAGCTGCATCCTCAGGCTTTTCTGCTGTTTGAAATTTTGAAGGAATATAGTTTTACAGAATCGGTAGCAGAAGAAATTGCTGATGCTTTGAACAAACAGAGCGGTACTTCTTTTTACAGTGCCACACACCGTGTTACAATTGACAGGGCCGATCTGTTGGTTACAAAAATTCCGGATGAAAATACCCGCCTGTTGCAGGTACATAGAACGGACACCGACATCTACCTGGGGGACAGGCAATTTCATATCCGCTGGGTAGACGGTGCAGATTTTGAAAAGGATGTCAACAAGGCCTTTGTGGATGCCGGGAAACTGATTTTTCCCTTAGTGTTGAGAAACTGGTACAAAGGCGACCGCTTTATGCCATTGGGGATGAAGAGGTATAAGAATTTAAGTGATTTTTTTATTGATCAAAAGGTGCCCTTGCCACAAAAAGAACACATTCCGATTTTGGTCAATGGAAACGGCGATATTGTATGGGTGGCAGGTTTACGCCAGGACAACCGATATAAAGTGACAGCAACAACAAAAAAAGTCGCTATATTCGAACAGAAATTTAATTAAATGAGCAATAAGTACGCTTTTCTTGAGAAACAATACATTGGCCGCGATTATATACGGATCTGTATCCGTCTGTTAATGGCCGCTTTTTGTTTCGGGGCCTATGTTTATGAAAGGGACCGCGATAACACCCAGGACCTGTTTCTTGTGGTGGGTTTTGGCATTATAGGCATTTCTATTATCCTGCTGTTTATGATACAGTATAAGATTATCATTCATAACAAGAGTATTGTTATAGATGGATTGTGGACTGCCAAAAAAGTTAAAATAGACCTCAACAGCATTGTAAGCGTAAGAAAAGATACCTATAGCAACTATTTGTTTAATAATCCGGTTTACAACCTGCACCGGAAGGGCAGCATCCGTTTTTACTCTTCTGGTAAAGATGCCATCGTGTTAACAGACCGAGATGGTCTGATGTATTTTATTGGTACTCAGCGACCTAATGAGATGTTGCTGGTGATTCAGGAAGAAATGCGTAAATAATTGCGAGCCTAACGAAATAATTGCAATTGTTTAACATAAAGCTCGTTTTTAGTGCTGTAATTTGCACTTGTAACGCAGTTTAATAGTATCTGCATAAGAATCTAATTAATGAAGATAGGTATTGTTTGTTACCCTACATTTGGTGGTAGTGGTGTTGTTGCTACAGAACTTGGAAAAGCACTGGCCGACGAGGGTCACCAGGTTCATTTTATAACCTACAGCCAGCCAGCCCGGTTAGATTTTTTCTCTTCTAACCTGTATTATCATGAAGTTTCTGTAAGGGATTATCCGCTGTTTGATTACGCGCCTTATGAATCTGCCCTGGCCAGTAAACTTGTAGACGTTGTCCGGTTTGAAAAACTGGATATCCTGCATGTACATTATGCCATTCCTCATGCTTCTGCTGCTTTTATGGCAAAACAGATCCTGGAAACTTATGGTATTCATATTCCTTTTGTTACTACCCTTCATGGTACTGATATCACACTTGTCGGTAAAGATCCTACATATAAGCCAGTGGTGACTTTTTCGATCAATAAATCTGATGCAGTAACTACCGTTTCGGCAAATCTGAAAGAGGATACCAAAAAGCATTTTGATATTACCAATGAGATTGAGGTAATCCCGAATTTTATTGACTTCAGCAGGTTTAGCCTGAAGCCAAAAGATCACTTTAAAAAGGCAATTGCACCTAACAACGAAAGGATATTGATCCATACTTCCAACTTCCGTAAAGTAAAACGGACGGATGATGTAATCAGAATGTTCAAGCTGATTAATGATAAAGTTCCATCTAGATTATTGATGGTAGGGGATGGGCCTGACCGTGCAAACAATGAACAATTATGCAGGGACCTGGGAATTTGTGACCAGGTGCGTTTTCTCGGTAAACAAGATGCAGTGGAAGAAATCCTTTCGGTATCCGACCTGTTTTTAATGCCTTCAGAAACTGAAAGTTTTGGCTTGGCAGCATTAGAGGCGATGGCTTGTAAAGTGCCAATTATTACCTCAAATGCAGGCGGATTGCCTGAATTAAATATTGATGGTTTCTGTGGTTACATGAGTAATGTTGGTGACGTTGAGGATATGGCAGCAAAAGCCATAGCTATCCTTGAAAATGACGAAGTGTTAAACCGTTTCAAAGAGAATGCATTCACCAGGGCACAGGATTTTGATTTGAAAAAGGTATTGCCGCTTTATATTGATTTATACAATAAAGTTATTGCAAAAAGCCCGGCACATCTGCTGGCAGAGCCAATCGACTAATATTTTTTAGGGACAAAGACAAAACAAACCGGGGCACCAATATCTACTGATTTCCCAGTGTTGGTAAGTGCGCCGGTGATTTTGTTCCGTTTAAAGATCACAATAGTATTGCTTTTCTGATGGCCCACCAGGAGCCAGTTGCCACTTGGGTCGATAGTAAATGCCCTTGGTCCTTCACCTCCTGTACTCACCTGACCTTTTTTGGTCAGCTTTCCGCCTTTGCCAATAGCGAAGGTGGTAATGGTATTTGCGGTACCCCTGTTGCTTACATAAAGGAATTTACCGTCGGCTGAAAGCTGTATGTCAGATCCGCCGTTGTCGCCGGTAAAACCAGTGGCCACCATAGTGGTTTCCTGTATCTTTTTAAATTTGCCATCAGCGTAGTCAAATGCGGTGATGTCTCCATGGAGTTCTTGTATCAGGTAGGCATATTTACCATTTTTACTAAAAAGGATATGACGGGGACCGCTGCCTGGTTTTACATTGATGCTGTCTTTCACTTCCAGTATGTCATTTTCTGCATCCTGATGATAAGCGTAGGTATAAACGTTGTCTTCGCCAAGGTCGTTACAGATCACGTATTTATGATCAGGACTAAAGCGCACCATGTGTACGTGCGCACTTTCCTGCCTGTCTTTATTTATACCCGATCCTGTATGCTGGATTACCTGCTTCGCAGGTGTTAGCGCGCCACTTCGGTCCCTGCCAAATACAGCAATACTGCCGCCGGTATAATTGGCGATAATTACGTTTTTGTCATCAGCGATGATGTAGCATGGGTCGGCACCCTTTGCATCCTGCCTGTTTAAAAAATCGAGGTTGCCAGAAACGGCATCAAAGCTGAAAGCACTTACGCCGCTTTTTTTACCATCCTCATTAACAGCATAAATAAACTTTCTGTCGTCAGTCACCGCAAGGAAACTGGGATTGATGACATTTTTCTCTACGCTTACAGGTGTAAATCCAGCGGTAGCCGTATTGAAATCATATACGTAGATCCCCTCACTTTTCCCTGGGGCCGTATAGGTCCCGATAATTAAATGATAATCCATTTTTTGTGCTTTTGCGGTTATTGTACACATACAAGCGGCAAGGAGATAGAATAGTTTTTTCATTTACACTTATTTTTTAGGTATAAAAAAAACCATCATGATTTGCAGGTATAAGGATTGCAGGATCATGATGGTTTCAGTTTATTTGATTACTTGATCAGATGTTTAATCTGGATCAGTTCATGTTCTTCTAAATAACGCCATCTTCCGCGTGGAAGATCTTTTTTGGTCAGGTTACCGTAAACTACACGGTCAAGTTTTACAACCTCATAACCCAGGTGTTCAAATATCCGGCGGACAATCCTGTTTTTACCACTGTGGATCTGGATGCCTACTTCGCGTTTTGAACCACCGGCAACATAAGATACCGAATCAGGTTTGATCAGACCATCTTCCAGCTCAAGTCCAAACTGGATCTTGTTCAGGTCGCCCTGGCTTAAACTTTTGCTCAGCTCAACATGGTAAATCTTGGTGATACCGTTTTTAGGGTGTGATAATTTATCTGCCAGATCGCCATCATTGGTCATCAGTAAAAGACCAGTTGTGTTACGGTCCAGACGGCCGACAGGATAAATACGCTCCCTGCTTGCTTTTTCTACCAGTGACATTACCGTACGGCGTTCCTGAGGATCATCTGTAGTAGTGATATAGTCTTTTGGTTTGTTTAGTACCACATAGATTTTTTTCTCGCGTTTTAATAGCTCGCCATTGTAGCGTACTTCATCTTTTGCGGGGTCTACTTTATATCCAAGTTCAGAAACAGGGACATTATTTACTGAAACCACACCAGCAGCAATCAGCTCATCGGCCTTACGGCGAGAACAGATACCGGAATTGGCGATATAACGGTTCAAACGGATCTTTCCGTCATCTACGCTACTGCCTTCTTTCCTGCTGCGCATTACAGGGGCAGCTGCCGGACGTTCTTTAGAAAATGGTTTACCGCCAGAAAGCAGCGTACCATCTTCTCTTTTTCTGAATGGCCTGCTATCGGTGCTTCTTGAAGAACCGCTTTTTTTATCATCGAATGTTCTGAATGGTCTTTCGCCATCCGAACCAAAATTGTCTTTTTTTACATAACTACGGCTTT
>Ga0308164_10001930_pt1 | contig 22044 bp, 17 predicted proteins | sample PhyTR2_FD_201031 | JGI IMG/M metagenome (GOLD analysis project Ga0308164, IMG submission 201031) | Phyllosphere microbial communities from UC Gill Tract Community Farm, Albany, California, United States - DLSLT.R2 | ecosystem: Host-associated > Plants > Phyllosphere > Unclassified | place: USA... | reverse complement strand
TAAAAAAACAGTGATAAGCGCAAGCGCGATTTGATTGAAATGTCGATTTAGTGGCTTGCCAACCTGCTGCGCGGTGCGCCTATCGCCTTTGCGTTGCTCAGCGTACTTTCGTACGCTTGCGCTACTCAAGACGATATCCGACCGCTCGCTACGGTTTTCAAGCCACTAAATGAACGACTGTGCGCAAAAACTCGCCATCTTGCGGTAAATGAAACACAATACGACCTTGATCTGCCGGAGTACCACCCCATGCGTATATTACTTGCCGAAGATGACAGTGTTCTTGCCGACGGGCTCACCCGCTCCCTGCGCCAGTCCGGTTATGCCATCGATTGCGTGCGCAACGGCCAGGAGGCCGACACCGCTCTCTCCACCCAGGAGTTCGACCTGCTGATCCTCGACCTCGGTCTGCCCAAGCTCTCTGGCCTGGAAGTGCTGCGCCGGCTGCGCTCGCGCGGTTCGCTGCTGCCGGTGCTGATCCTCACCGCTGCCGATTCGATCGAGCAGCGCGTCAACGGCCTCGACCTGGGCGCCGACGATTACATGGCCAAGCCGTTTGCCTTGTCGGAACTGGAAGCGCGGGTGCGCGCCCTCACCCGCCGCGGCGCCGGCGGCGGCGCCACGGTCATCAAGCACGGCCCGCTGTCGTACGACCAGGTGGGCCGCAGCGCCTATATCAACGAGCAAATGCTGGACCTGTCCGCGCGCGAACTGGGCCTGCTGGAAATTCTATTGGCCCGCACCGGCCGCCTGGTCTCGAAAGAACAATTGGTGGACCACCTGTGCGAATGGGGCGAGGAAGTGAGCAACAACGCCATCGAAGTCTATGTACACCGGCTGCGCAAGAAGATCGAAGTGGGCGGCGTACGCATCGTCACCGTGCGCGGCCTTGGCTATTGCCTGGAAAAATACTCGGAAGCCAAGGCCGCTGCCGCGCTGAGCGCTGGCGAGTCCGGGGACGCCGCCAAGTGAGCATCGACGCGGCCGACGATACCCCTGAGTATCAGCCGCCTGCCGTCGAGCCCGACGAAAGCATGCAACGCTCGCTGTTTGGCGAGATCCTCGACTGGATGCTGGCGCCGCTGCTGCTGCTGTGGCCGATGAGCATTGCGATTACGTACCTGGTGGCCAAGTCGATCGCCAACCAACCGTTCGACCATGCACTGGAAGACAGCGTGACGGCGCTGGCGCAGCAGGTGCGCTCGGTCGATGGCAAGCTGATCAAAGGATTGTCCGGTTCGGCGCGCGACATCCTGCGCGCCGATGACGTCGACAATATCTACTTTCAAATCCAGGGCCCGCGCGGCGAACAGATCGATGGCGACCGCGACCTGCCGCCGCCCGACCTCGACCCCGAGGAAGACCAGGCCCGCGCCGGCAGCGTACGCTTCCGCAACGACAATATGCACGGCACGCCGGTGCGGGTGGCCTACATCCACATCCGGGCGGAACCGAACGACGCCGCGCCCGGCACGGCGCCGCCGCTGGCGCTGGTGCAGGTGGCGGAAACGCTGGAAAAGCGCGCCCAGCTTGCCAACGAAATCATCAAGGGCGTGATCCTGCCGCAGTTCATCATCCTGCCCATCGTGCTGGCCCTGGTGTGGTTTGCCCTCTCGCGCGGCTTGTCGCCGCTGGCGCAATTGCAGGAGCGGATACGCGCGCGCGGCTCGGACGACCTCAGCCCCATTGCCTCGAACCTGGTGCCGGAAGAAATCTCACCGCTGGTCAGTTCGCTTAACGACATGCTGGAACGGCTGGGGCAAACCATCGCCATGCAAAAGCGTTTTATTGCCGATGCGGCGCACCAGATGCGCACGCCGCTGGCCGGCATGCGCATGCAGTCGGAGCTGGCGCTGCGCCAGACCGACAGCGGCGAAATCCACCGCTCGCTCGAACAACTGGCAAAAAGTTCGCAGGCGGCCACCCGGCTGGTGAACCAGCTGCTGGCACTGGCCCGCGCCGAAAACCAGCCGCAGGCCGGCACCGCGTGGCAAGCCCTGGAACTGTCCGCGCTGGCGCGCAGCACGGTGCATGACTGGGTGCAGGCATCGTTCGCGCACCAGATCGACCTCGGCTACGAAGAGCCGCCGGGGCCGGTGCACATCCACGGCGACCCCACCATGTTGCGCGAGCTGCTCTCGAACCTGATCGACAATGCGCTGCGCTACACGCCAGCCGGCGGCAGCGTTACCGTGCGCGTGCGGCGCGATGACGACGAGCATGCGCTGCTGGAAGTGGAAGACACCGGCCCCGGCATTCCACCGGCCGAACGCGAACGCGTGTTCGAACGGTTTTACCGCATCCTCGGCAACACCGCCGAAGGCAGCGGCCTGGGCCTGGCCATCGTGCGCGAAATCGCCCAGCAACATGATGCCGAAGTCGACGTGTTCAATAACCCGCGCGCGCTGGCCAGCAAGTTTCCGGGCAGCCTGTTCCGCCTGACCTTCCCGCTGCCGCCGGATCCGGCCGACGCGCTTGACCCCGAACCGCCCCACTTTGGATAATGGTAAACAATCAGCATGGATAAAACCATCCGCCGCGACCACTGGCACAAAACCCGCCGCATGACGGCATGGCTGCTGCTGCTGTGGGTCGTCACCACGTTTTGCGCCGCGTTCTTTGCGCGCGAACTGACCGGCCTGTCCGTATTCGGCTGGCCGTTGTCGTTTTACCTGGCGGCGCAGGGTGCATCGCTGGTGTACCTGGCCATTATCGGCTGTTACGCATGGCGCATGCGCCGGCTCGACCGCCAGGCCCGGGCTGATGCCGCTGCAGCGTCTGCCAGGCGGCCAGCGGGGGCGCGCCCGTGAAAGAACCGCGCAGCTTCGCCAACAAACTGGGCCGCTACTATCTGCTGTTTACCGCCGGCTTCGGCGGCTTCCTGCTGTCGCTGACGTTGCTGGAGCAGGAAGGCATGCCGCGCATCTGGATCGGCTACCTGTTCATGTTTGCCACCATCGTGCTGTACGCGATCCTGGGCGTGCTGAGCCGCACGTCGAACGTGCTCGAATACTACGTGGCGGGACGGCGGGTGCCGGCCGTGTTCAACGGCATGGCCACGGCCGCCGACTGGATTTCGGCAGCCAGCTTCATCAGCCTGGCCGGCGGCCTGTACCTGCACGGCTTCGACGGCCTGGCCTATATCATGGGCTGGACCGGCGGCTACGTACTGGTGGCGCTGCTGATCGCCCCGTATCTGCGCAAGTTTTGCCAGTACACGATTCCCGACTTTCTGGCGATGCGGTACGGCGGCGCCAATGGGGAGGACAACGCGGCCGGCCGCGTGGTGCGCATCATGGCCGTACTGGCCACCATCATTGTCTCGTTCACGTATGTGACCGCGCAAATTTACGCGGTGGGGCTGATCACGTCGCGCTTTACCGGTGTCGATTTTTCGGTGGGCATTTTTCTGGGGCTGGCATCGATCCTGGTGTGCTCGTTCCTCGGTGGCATGCGCGCCATTACCTGGACCCAGGTAGCGCAGTACATCATCATCCTGGTGGCGTTCCTGCTGCCGGCGATCTGGATGTCGGTCAAGCTCAGCGACAACCCGATTCCGCAAGTGGCCTACGGCAAGCTGCTGCCCAAGCTCAGCGCGCGCGAAGCGGTGCTGCAGCAGGATCCGAAAGAAGCCGAAGTGCGCGCCATTTTCCAGCAGCGCGCCAACGAGTACCAGGCCAAGCTCGACGCCCTGCCCGCCTCGTGGGAAACCGGGCGGCGCGACGCCCAGCGCAAGCTCGACAACATCAAGACCCGCAACGGCTCGCTCCTCGATTTGCGCAGCGCCGAACGGGCGCTGATCGCCTATCCCAAAAATGCCGAGATCGCCGCCAGCGAATGGGCGGAAGCACACGCCTACAACCTGGCGCGGGCCAAACCGATCACGCCGCACGCGGAACCGTATGCGGGCGATGCGCAAACCTCGGACATCAAGCGCAACAACTTCGTGGCGCTGGTGTTTTGCATGATGCTGGGCACGGCCGCTTTGCCGCATATCCTGATGCGGGCGTACACCACGCCGTCGGTGCATGACACCCGGGTATCGGTGTTCTGGACCCTGTTCTTTATCCTGCTGATTTATCTGACCATTCCGGCGATGGCCGTGCTGGTCAAGTACGACATTTATACGGCGCTGGTCGGCAGCGATTTCAACCACCTGCCCGGGTGGGTATCGTACTGGACCAACGTGGACAAGCTCACGCCATTGTTCAGCATTAACGATGTGAATCGCGACGGCGTGGTGCAACTGGCCGAAATCACCATCGACGCCGACGTGCTGGTGCTGGCCGCCCCGGAAATTGCCGGCCTGCCGTACGTGGTGTCGGGCCTGGTGGCGGCCGGCGGCCTGGCCGCCGCGCTCTCCACTGCCGACGGCTTGTTGCTGGCCATTTCCAACGCGCTGTCGCACGACATCTATTACAAGATCGTCGACCGCAACGCGTCCACCCAGAAGCGGGTGACGATTTCCAAGCTGCTGCTGCTGGGCGTGGCCTTCATTGCCGCGTACGCCGCATCGCAGCGGCCCGGCGACATCATTTCGCTGGTCGGCGCGGCGTTTTCGCTGGCCGGCTCCACCCTGTTCCCGGCGCTGGTACTGGGCGTGTTCTGGAAGCGCGCCAACCACCAGGGCGCCGTGGCCGGCATGATCGCCGGCTTTGCCGTGTGCCTGTATTACATGTTGCACGCCAATCCCGTGCTGGGCGGCAGCACCACCGGCCAGTGGTTCCATATCGCGCCCACCTCGGCCGGAATTTTCGGCGTACCGGCCGGGTTGCTGGTGATGATCGTCGTCAGCCTGCTGACCCCGCCGCAAGACTCACAGACGAGTGCGCTGGTGGACTATATTCGTGCGCCAGAGAAATAATTCCATGGCTTTTATGGCAAGCGAATGGTATTGTGAAGAGCTTACCAATTTCATAACTCTGTCATGTTTTTCAACCGAATTCCTGCGTGCGTATTGCTCGTATCGCGCGTTGCGCTGCTGGCGGCCTTCACGGTCGGTTCGTCCCTGGCCCACGCAGCCGACAGGCCGGCGCCACCGCCCATTGCCGATTTTTTCGATAATCCCGAATTCAGCGGCGCCCTGCTCTCGCCCAGCGGCAAGTACCTGGCCGTGCGCATCGGCGGCAAGGGACAGCGCGACCGGCTGGCCGTGGTCACGCTGGCGGACACCAGCGTCAAGGTAGTGGCCACATTCCGCGATGCGGACATCGGCCACTTCGACTGGGTCAACGACGAGCGGCTGGTATTTACCGCCACCGACCGCACCGTGGCCCAGGGCGACAGGCGCTACGCGCCGGGCCTGTACGCGATCAACCGCGATGCCACCAAGTTCATCCAGCTGGCCAACCGCAGCGGCCAGCCACTGGTCACGTATGGCAGCATGATACGTAATCGCGACATGCTGCCGTGGAATACCTATCTGCTGGGCCAGAAGACCGCGCAGGACAGCGAGTTCGTGTACGTGGTGCGCCCCGCGATCTCGGCGCCGGGCCAGGTGCATGACGTGGACCTGCTGCGCCTGGACACGCTGACCGGGCGCTGGACCCCGGTCCGGGGCGCGCCCGACGACAGCAAGCAATGGCTGCTCGACGACAAGGGCGAACCGCGCATCGTCACCACCGTCAACAAAGGGCTGCGCACCATCCAGTACCGCGATCCGGCCAGCAACGATTGGCGCGAACTGACCAGTTTTCAGAATTACACCGGCGGCAAGGGCTCGTTCTCGCCGCGCGCGTTCGGCCCGGACGGTACGCTATACGTGGTTACCCACGCCGGCAAGGACACCAGCGCGCTGCACAGGTACGACCTGGCCGCCAACAAGGTGGTGGAGCAACCGCTGGTGCAGCTCGACGGCTACGACTTCAGCGGCACGCTGTTGATCGGCAAGGGCAAGCTGCTGGGCGTGCGCTACCTGACCGATGCGCGCGGCACCACGTGGTTCGATGCGGACATGAAAGCGATGCAAGCCACGGTGGACGCCATGCTGCCCAACACCGTCAACCTGCTGACCCCGCCTACCCGGCCCGAAGCGCCATGGGTGCTGGTAAACGCGTATGCCGACCAGTTTCCGTCGCGCACGCTGCTGTTCAACAGCGAGACCGCGCGCCTGACCACGGTGGGTGGCAGCCATCCGAACATCAAGCCCGAGCAGATGGCGCGCCAGACTCTGGTGCACTACCCGGCGCGCGACGGCATGACGATTCCCGCCTGGCTTACCGTGCCGCAGGGCGCCGGCAAGAACCTGCCGCTGGTGGTGCTGGTGCATGGCGGTCCCTATGTACGCGGTAACAGCTGGGGCTGGAATGCGGACAGCCAGTTCCTGGCCTCGCGCGGCTACGCCGTGCTGGAGCCGGAGTTTCGCGGCAGTACCGGTTTCGGTAGCCGGCACTTCCGCGCCGGCTGGAAGCAATGGGGCCTGAAGATGCAGGACGATATCGCCGACGGCGCGCGCTGGGCGATTGCCCAGGGCACGGCAGACGCCAAGCGCATCTGCATTGCCGGCGCCAGCTACGGCGGCTACGCCACGCTGATGGGGCTGATCAACGACAAGGACTTGTACCAGTGCGGCATCGACTGGGTGGGCGTTACCGACATCAACATGCTGTACGACGGCCACTGGAACTTCACGTCCGACCTGCCCGACGGCTGGAAGCAATATGGCATGCCGCACCTGGTCGGCGACCAGGTCAAGGACGCCGAGCAGCTGAAAGCGACGTCGCCCTTGCTGCGCGCGGCTGAAATCAAGCAGCCGCTGCTGCTGGCCTACGGCGGCGCCGACATGCGCGTGCCGCTGCCGCATGGCACCAAGTTCTACAAGGCAGTCAAGCAGACCAACCCCGACGTGGAATGGGTCGAGTACGACGAGGAGGGCCACGGCTGGGCGTTGCCGAAGAACCGGATCGACTTCTGGGGCCGGGTGGAAAAATTCCTCGACAAGCATATCGGCAAATCTGGCGGTGCCCAATGATGGCGCTGCGTTCGGTGCTGGCGGCGCTGCTGCTGGCCGGGGTGCAGCTGGCGCCGCACAGTGCCGCCCAGGCACAGGCAGTGTCCGCGCGTCCGCCGGTGTCGGCGTTCTTCAGCAATCCTGCCTTCAACGGCGCCATGCTCTCGCCCAATGGCCGCTACCTGGCCGCCTTCACCAGCACCGCAGGCAGTCGCGATGGCCTGGCCGTGGTCAACCTGGAGGACCTCACTGCGCAGATGGTGGCGCAGTTTAACGATACCGATATCGGCCAGGCGCGCTGGGTCAACAACGAACGCCTGTTGTTCAGCACCACCGATAAAGCGCGCGGCCGGCGCGACGCGCGCTTCGCGCCCGGCATTTTTTCCGTCAATCGCAACGGCAAGCAATTCCGCCAGCTGGCCAGGCGCGACAATCAGTTCGCGCGCAGCGGCGACGATCTGGCCGAGATGCTGCCCTGGCATACCTATATGCTGGACCAGGACGGCCCGCAAAACAGTGATGACGTGTATGTCAGCGATTACGGCATCATCAGCCCCGGCATCGTGGTGTCGGTCGACCTGGTGCGGCTAAACACGCGCAACGGCACCTGGCAAGGGGTCGATCATCCCGGTACCGCGCAGGACTGGCTGCTCGACCACAACGGCGAGCCCCGGCTGGTGGAAACCCGCGACAAGAACGTGAGCACCATCCATTACCTGGATCCGGCCACGGCCAAGTGGCGCGTACTGGCCAGCTCCGACACCTATGCCGGCGACCCGCAGGGATTCACGCCGCTGGCGTTCGGCCCCGACGGTGCGCTATACGTGGTGGCCAACAATGGCAGCGACCACAGCAAGTTGTACCGCTACGACCTGCAGCACAACAAGCTGGGCCAGAACATGGTGGCGCTCGATGGTTTCGACTTCAAGGGCCACCTGATCATCAGCAACAACAAGCTGCTGGGCGTGCGCGTGAATGCCGATGCCGAAGGCACGGCCTGGCTGGACCCGGCCATGGAAGCGTTGCAACAAAAGGTCAACACGAAGCTGCCGGGCATGGTCAACCTGATCACCCCGCCCAAGGCGCCGGAAACGCCGTGGGTGCTGGTGGAATCGTACTCGGACAAGCAGCCGCGCCGCTACCTGGTGTACAACAGTGCGACCGGCAAGATGAGCGAAGTGGGCAATATGGCGCCCGCCATCAAGGCCGCCGCCATGGGCTCGCGCGACCTGGTCTATTACAAGTCGCGCGATGGCCTCGACATTCCCGCCTGGCTGACCTTGCCCGCCGGCGGCCAGGACAAGAACCTGCCGCTGGTGGTGCTGGTCCACGGCGGCCCGTTCGTGCGCGGCGGCAGCTGGGACTGGCGCGCGGACGCCCAGTTCCTGGCATCGCGCGGGTACGCGGTGCTGGAACCCGAGTTCCGGGGCAGCACCGGCTACGGCTACGCCCACTTCCGCGCCGGCTGGAAGCAGTGGGGCCTGAAAATGCAGGACGATATTGCCGATGGTGCGCGCTGGGCCATCGCCCGCGGCACGGCCGATGCCCGGCGTATCTGCATTGCCGGCGCCAGCTATGGCGGCTACGCCACGCTGATGGGCCTGATCAACGATCCCGACCTGTACCGCTGCGGCATCAACTGGGTGGGCGTGACCGATATCGGCCTGATGTACGACAGCGGCTGGCGCTACAGCTCCGATCTGTCCGATGGCTGGAAACAGTACGGCATGCCGCAACTGGTCGGCGACCTGGTGCAGGATGCCGCCCAGCTGAAAGCCACCTCGCCGTTGCTGCGCGCGGCCGACATCAAGCAACCGCTGCTGCTGGCCTATGGCGGCGCCGACGTGCGGGTGCCGCTGCCGCACGGCCTCAAGTTCCGCGATGCCGTGCGCAAGACCAATGCGCAGGTGGAATGGGTGGAATACGAAGAAGAAGGCCACGGCTGGTCGTTGCCACAGAACCGCATCGACTTCTGGACCCGGGTCGAGAAATTCCTTGACCGCCATATCGGCACGGCGCATTAAGCGCGGTATAGTCTCCTTACTTGAACGGGAGGAGACACCATGACATCAGGGAAAATTCTGGTAGCGCAAGGAGGCGGACCCACCGCTGTGATCAACCAGTCGCTGGCCGGCGTGGTGCTCGAAGCGCGCCGCTTCCGCGACTGCAGCCGGGTGTACGGCGCCATGCACGGCGTGCGCGGCATCATTGACGAAAACCTGGTGGACTTGACGCGCGAAACCAGCCAGAACCTGGAGCTGGTGGCGGCCACGCCGTCGTCGGCGCTTGGGTCCACCCGCGACAAGCCCGACCTGGCCTACTGCACCGAAATCTTCAAGGTGTTGCGCGCGCACGAGATCGAACAGTTTTACTATATCGGCGGCAACGACTCGTCGGACACGGTGCGCATCGTCAGCGAGCAGGCGCAGCAGGCCGGCTATCCGCTGCGCTGCATCCATATCCCGAAAACCATCGATAACGACCTGGTGGGCAACGACCACACGCCCGGTTTTCCGTCGGCCGCGCGCTTCGTGGCGCAGGCGTTTGCCGGCGCCAATCTGGACAATGCCGCGTTGCCCGGCGTGTACGTGGGCGTGGTGATGGGCCGCCACGCCGGGTTCCTCACCGCAGCCGCTGCACTCGGCAAAAAATTCCCCGATGACGGCCCGCACCTGATTTACCTGCCCGAACGGGTGTTTTCGCTCGACCAGTTCTTGCGCGATGTGAAAGAGACGTATGCGCGGTACGGGCGCTGCGTGGTGGCCGTGTCCGAAGGCATCCACGATGCGTCCGGCGCGGCAATTGCCACCCTGCTGTCGAAGGACGTCGAGCGTGATGCCCACGGCAATGTCCAACTATCGGGCACCGGCGCGCTGGCCGATCTGCTGTGCGACGAAATCAAGGCCAGGCTCGGTATCAAGCGCGTGCGCGGCGATACCTTTGGTTATTTGCAGCGCTCGTTCATTGGCTGCGTGTCCGACGTCGACCAGCGCGAGGCGCGCGAAGTGGGCGAAAAAGCCGTGCAGTTTGCCATGTGGGGCGACTGCGACGGCTCGGTGGCGATCCGGCGCACGGGCTTTTATTCGGTCGATTACGCCTTGCAGGCGTTGCAGGACGTGGCCGGCAAAACCCGCGTGATGGAAGACGAATTCATCAGCGCCAGCGGCACCGATGTGACCGACGCGTTCCGCATGTACCTGCGGCCGCTGCTGGGCTCGGGCATGCCCGATGCGTTCCGGTTGCGGCCGGCGCCGGTGGAGAAAATCCTCCAGCGCTGACAACGACGGGCGTAAAAAAAGCACGCCGCAGCGTGCTTTTCTGTTTGACCCGGTGCGGTTTACACCACGATGGTCTGATGCTCGTCACCCACGCGGGCGCGGATTTTGCCGATCGTGTACACGGTCTCGCCAGCTGCTTCCAGCTGGGCAATCGCTGCGGCCGCGTTCTCTTGCGAGACGATCACGGTCATGCCGATGCCGCAGTTGAACACGCGGTGCATTTCCGCGTCGGCCACGCCGCCGTGCTGTTGCAGCCACGTGAACAGCGGTGGCAGGGTCCACGATTTGCCGTCCAGCTCGGCCACCAGGCCAGGCTGCAGCACGCGTGGAATATTTTCCACCAGGCCGCCACCGGTGATGTGGACCATGCCCTTCACTTCCAGCGACGCCATCAGCGCCAGCAGCGGCTTGACATAGATGCGGGTAGGCTGCATCAGCACGTCGGCCAGCTTGCGGCCGTGGAAGTCGCCTTCCAGGTCCGGTTTGGCTACTTCGATGATCTTGCGCACCAGCGAGTAACCGTTGGAATGCACGCCCGACGAGGCCAGGCCCAGGATCACGTCGCCCGGGGCAATCTTGGTGCCGTCGATGATCTGCGATTTTTCCACCGCGCCGACTGCGAAACCGGCCAAGTCGTATTCGCCGGCTGGGTACATACTGGGCATTTCCGCCGTTTCGCCGCCGATCAGCGCGCAGCCGGCTTGTTCGCAACCCTGGGCGATGCCCTTGATGACGTCGGTGGCAATCGCCACGTCGAGCTTGCCGCAAGCGAAATAGTCGAGGAAGAACAACGGCTCGGCGCCCTGCACCAGGATGTCGTTGACGCTCATGGCCACCAGGTCGATGCCGACCGTGTCATGACGGTTCAGCTCGAAAGCCAGTTTGAGCTTGGTGCCCACGCCGTCGGTGCCGGAGACCAGGACCGGTTCCTTGAACTTCTTGCTGATCTCGAACATGGCGCCGAAACCGCCGAGGCCGCCCAACACGCCTTCGCGCAGGGTGCGCTTGGCAAATGGCTTGATCGCTTCGACTAAGGCGTCACCAGCATCGATATCGACGCCGGCGTCACGGTAGGACAGGGAAACATTTGAAGGTTGGCTCATGGTGTATTTCGCAGCGGAGGCGGTAAAATAGAAGGCGGATTGAAGGCGGAGCGCGTTTTTATGGCCCGGTCAATCCGCTATTTTATCAAAATGCCCCGTCCACCTGCCGTTTTTAACCATCAAAATCCCTTTTTATGCCATTCGACGCCATTTTCCTGCTCGAAAAAGCAAAAACAAACGGCGTTTCGGGCGGTTGTGGGGGCAGCACCTTCTATAATGCATAACGTTAACAAGAAAAATGCCAAACACAACGTTATGCAGATGATGATCACAGGGCGAACACCATGAAGCAGCTGGTGCTCGATTTAGGCGCGGACCAGCCGCACAGCCTTGACGCGTTCGAGGTGGGGCAAAACGCCGAGGCAATGGCGTTGCTGGCCCAGTTCGCCACGCGCACGGCGCGCGAGCACTTTGCGTACCTGTGGGGCAACGCCGGCGTGGGCAAAAGCCACCTGTTGAAAGCGCTGGCCTCGGCTGGCGGCGAAGCCGAGCAACTGCGCGCGCGTTATATTTCGCCGTTTTCCATCGAAACCGAGTTCGTGTATTCCCCGGACGTGGACCTGTACCTGCTCGACGATTGCGAAAAGCTGTCGCCCGTGGCGCAGATCGACGCTTTTGCCCTGTTTAACGAAATTCGCGCCAACAACGCCTTCATGGTGTGCAGCGGTGCTGTCGCTCCCGCCGTGCTGCCGGTGCGCGAAGACTTGCGCACCCGCATGGGCTGGGGCCTGATCTACCAGATTCACGGCCTGACCGACGACGAAAAAGTGGCCGCGCTGGGCGCTGCCGCCACCGCCCGTGGCTTGACGCTGTCGCCGGGCGTGATACCCTACCTGCTATCTCATTTCCAGCGAGACATGAGTTCCCTGTCGACCATGCTCGATTCGCTGGATCAATATTCACTGGAAACTCAACGCCCGATCACGCTGCCGCTGTTGCGCGAGTGGTTGCAGGCGGAAGCAAAAGAATGAAAAACCTCGCCTTATTTGACCTCGACCACACGCTGCTGCCGATCGACTCCGACCACGAGTGGGGCGAATTTTTGGTGCGCATCGGCGCCGTTGACCCCGTCGAGTTTGCCCGCCGCAACGACGCCTTCTACGCCCAGTACCAGGCCGCCACGCTCGATCCGGTGGAATACCTGGAGTTTGCGCTCGGCACGCTGGCCAGGTTCCCGCGCGCCCGGCTCGACGCCATGCGCGCGCAGTACATGACGGAAGTGGTGGTGCCGAATATTCGCCCGGCCGCGCTGGCGCTGCTGAAACAACACCAGGATGCCGGCGACCTGGTGGCCATCGTCACGGCCACCAATCACTTCGTGACCGAACCGATCGCCCGGGCGCTGGGCGTGGAGCACCTGATCGCCGCCATGCCCGAGATCGACGCCAACGGTAACATCACCGGCCGCCTGCTGGGCACGCCCACCCAGGGCAAGGGCAAGATCGTCCACACCGAAGCCTGGCTGGCCAGGATGGGCAAGACGCTGGCCGATTTCGACTCCGTGCACTTCTACAGCGATTCGCACAACGACCTGCCGCTGATGTCGCTGGTAAGCCACCCGGTGGCCACCAATGCCAACGCCACCCTGAAAACGCACGCCACCGCCCAAGGCTGGCAACTGATTGAACTGTTCAATGATTAAGAAACTGATCCGCAAAATCCTGGGCACCAAGAGCAAGGTGCGCGACACCAATACCCCGGTGGTATTGGGCCCGGATGCGCATGGCATCGACCCCAAGCTGCTGTCCAATAACGCGGTGCGCGTCACCAGCACCTTGCAGGAAGCGGGCTTCGAAGCGTTCGTGGTTGGTGGCGCGGTGCGCGACCTGCTGCTGGGCGTCAAACCGAAAGACTTCGACATCGCCACCAACGCCACGCCGGAACAGGTCCGCAAGCTGTTCCGCCGCGCGTTCATCATCGGCAAGCGGTTCCAGATCGTGCACGTGATGTTCGGCCAGGACTTGCTGGAAGTGACCACGTTCCGTGGCACCACGTCCGACAACGCGCCCAAGGATGAACATGGCCGCGTGCTGCGCGATAACACCTTCGGCTCGCAGGCGGAAGACGCGGTGCGGCGCGATTTCACCATCAACGCCATGTACTACAACCCGGCCAACGGCCAGGTGCTCGATTACCACGGCGGCATCGAAGACATCCGCGCCAAGACGCTGCGCATCATCGGCCAGCCCGAAGCGCGCTACCGCGAAGACCCGGTGCGCATGTTGCGCGTGGTGCGCTTTGCGGCGAAACTGAAATTCACCATCGAACCGACGACTGCGGCGCCGATCGCGCTGATGGCGCCATTGATCGACAACGTGCCGGCCGCACGCGTGTTTGACGAAATGCTCAAGCTGCTCATGAGCGGCCACGCGCTGGCGTGCCTGCAGCAACTGCGCAAGGAAGGCCTGCATCACGGCCTGCTGCCGCTGCTCGACGTGGTGCTGGAACAGCCGATGGGCTTCAAGTTCGTCACCCTGGCGCTGGACTCGACCGACGCGCGCATCGCCGCCGGCAAGACGGTCTCGCCGGGCTTCCTGTTCGCGTCGCTGCTGTGGCACCAGGTGCTGGAAAAATGGACCGCGTACCGCGCCGCCGGCGAACAGACCATCCCCGCGCTGCACCTGGCTGCCGACGACGTGCTCGATTCGCAGACCGAAAAGCTGGCGCTGCAACGCAAGATCGGCACCGACATGCGCGACATCTGGTCGATGCAGCCGCGCTTCGAACGCCGCACCGGCAAGGCGCCGTATAAATTGCTCGAGCATTTGCGCTTCCGCGCCGGCTACGACTTCCTGCTGCTGCGCTGCGCCTCGGGCGAGATCGACGCCGAACTCGGTGAATGGTGGACCGCGTTTTACGAAGCCGACGAAGCCGAGCGCGAAGCGCTGATCGCCAGCGCCAGCCGCGCGCCGCGTGCGCCACGCGCTGCGGGTTCTGCCGGCTCCGCTGGTTCTGCTGGTTCGTCGGCTGCCACTGGCGCTGCCGATGCTGGCGGCACGGCTGCCGGCACCGGCGAAGCGCCAAAGCGCAAGCGCGCACCGCGCCGCAGCCGTGCACGCGGTCCTGCCGCTGCCGCCGAAGGCGCTGGTGGCGCTGGTGGCCCCGGCAACAGCGGCGCCGACCGCGAGTAGTCTTGCGGCATGAGTATCGCTGCCAAACACGATGAAGGCGGCTTCGCCTTCACCATCGCCTGGATCGGCATCGGCGCCAACCTGGGCGACGCCCGCGCCAACGTGGCCGACGCCTTCGCCCGGCTGCAAAAACTGCCCGGCTGCACGCTGATGGCCACGTCCGGCCTGTATCGCACGGCCCCCATCGATTCGAGCGGCGACGATTACATCAACGCCGTGGCCCGCATCGCCACCACACTGGACGCCGAAGCGCTGCTGCAGGCGCTGCACGGCATCGAGCAGGCGCATGGGCGCGAGCGCCCCTACCGCAATGCGCCGCGCACGCTCGACCTCGACCTGCTGCTGTACGGCGACGCCACCATCGACACTCCCACCCTGACAGTGCCGCATCCGCGCATCACGCAGCGCGCGTTCGTGCTGGTGCCGCTGCTGGAACTGGCGCCGGCGATCCACATTCCCGGCCCCGATGGTACACGCAAGCCGGCACGCGATTACCTCGCTGGCGTGGCCGACCAGGGCATTGCGCCCATCGTCTGATTCTCCCCCCGGCAGGCGATAACGGTTAGCGCTACACTAGCGCCGTCTGCCCCATTTTTAAAGGATTTACCATGTCTGGTTATTTGCAAGGAAACGAACTGGCCGCGAGCCAAAAGCCCGCCGCCAACGTCCCCGCACCTGCAGCGGCCAAGTCGGCCGCCACCAAGGCAGTCACCATCCATACCCTTAACGAACTGCGCGCGCGCGGCGAAAAAATCGCCATGCTCACCTGCTACGACGCCAGCTTCGCCTCGCTGATGGACCGCTGCGGCGTGGAGATGCTCTTGATCGGCGACTCGCTGGGCATGGTCTGCAACGGCCACGCATCCACCCTGCCGGTCACCGTCGCCGAACTGGCGTACCACACGGCAGCGGTTGCGCGCGGCACCAAGTCGGCGATGGTGGTGGCCGACCTGTCGTTCGGCTCCTACGGCACGCCGGAAACCGCGTACCACAACGCGGTGCTGCTGATGCAGGCCGGCGCCCACATGATCAAGATCGAAGGCGGCGCCTGGCTGGCCGACACCGTGCGTTTCCTGACCGATCGCGGCGTACCGATCTGCGCCCACCTGGGCTTGACGCCGCAGTCGTTCCACCAGCTGGGCGGCTACAAGGTGCAAGGCAAGACCGTGGAAAGCGCGGACCGCCTGAAAGCCGACGCGCTGGCCCTGCAAGCCGCCGGCGCGGCGATGGTACTGCTGGAAGCGATCCCCGCGTCGCTGGGCAAGGAAGTCACCGAACTGCTGCAGGTCCCCACCATCGGCATCGGCGCCGGCCCCGATTGCACGGGCCAGGTGCTGGTGATGCACGACCTGCTGGGCGTGTTCCCGGGCCGCAAGGCACGCTTCGTGAAAAACTTCATGGATGGCCAGACCAGCATCGACGCCGCCATTACCGCCTACGTCACCGCCGTCAAGGACGGCAGCTTCCCGGCACTCGAACACTGCTTCTGAGTCGCCTGGCTGCGGACGTTATCACCACCAATGACGCGAAATCCGTCATCCCCGCGCAGGCGGGGATCCAATTTGCGCGCATACCGCTTCCTCCCCTCTAGCCGATCTGGATCCAGGTAGTTTTCAGTTCGGTGTACTTGTCGAACGCGTGCAGCGATTTGTCGCGGCCGTTGCCCGACTGCTTGTAGCCGCCGAACGGCACTGTGATGTCGTCATTGTCGTACTGGTTCACGTGGACGGTGCCGGCGCGCAGGGCGCGTGAGGTTTGCACGGCCTTGGTGATGTCCGAGGTCCACACCGCCGCATGCAGGCCGTACACGGTGCCGTTGGCCTGCTTGATCGCCTCGTTCAAGTCCGTAAAACTCAGTACCGACAGCACCGGCCCGAAGATCTCTTCGCGGGCGATGGTCATGCTGCTGTCCACCCCGTCGAACAGGGTCGGCTCCACGAAGTAGCCGCCGGTTTCCCTGCGCACGCGGGCGCCGCCCGCCAGCAGCCGTGCGCCATCGGCCTTGCCGGCGTCGATGTAGCCCATCACGGTATTGAGCTGGGTGGCGTCGACGATGGCGCCCATGATGGTGTTTTCATCGAGCGGATCGCCCGGCGCGAACGACGGCATCATGGCCAGCGCTTTCTCCAGAAAGCGTTCACGGATCGACTCTTCCACGAACAACCGTGACGGCGCATTGCAGCTTTGGCCCTGGTTAAAATAGATCGAACCGATGGCTGCCGCCACTGCGGCATCGAGGTCCGGGCAATCGGCGCAGACGATGTTGGCCGACTTGCCACCTAACTCGGTCCAGGCGCGCTTCAGGTTGGACTGCCCCGCCATCTGCACGATCTGCTTGCCGGTGCGCGTCGATCCCGTAAAGGCGATGCAGTCGACATCCATGTGCAGCGCCAGCGCGGCGCCGGCTTCATTGCCGTAGCCGGGCACCACGTTCAATACCCCGGGCGGCAAGCCCGCCTGCAGCACCAGGTCGCCGAGGCGCAAGGCGGTGAGCGGCGATTTCTCCGATGGTTTCAACACCACGCTATTGCCGGCGGCGAGCGCCGGCGCGATCTTCCACGCGGCCATCAGCATCGGGTAATTCCACGGCACGATGGCGCCCACCACACCCACCGGTTCGCGCGTGATCAGCGCCAGGCTGCTGTCGGCCGTGGGCGCGATTTCGTCGTAGATCTTGTCGATCGCCTCGCCGTACCAGCGGATGCAGTTGGCGGCGCCGCCCACGTCCACGGTCTGGCTGTACTTGATCGGCTTGCCCATGTCGAGCGTTTCCAGCAGCGCCAGTTCAAGCCCGTGCTGCTGCAGCAGGTCGGCGAACTTGATCAATACCCGCTTGCGCTGTGCCGGTGCCTTGCCGGCCCATACGCGCGCCTCGAATGCGGCGCGGGCGCTGGCCACGGCGGCGTCGATGTCTTGCGCGTCGCAGCGCGCCACGGGGCCCAGCGAGCGGCCATCGACGGGGGACAGGTTGTCGAACTGGCGGCCGTCCTGCGCCCATACGCGCTGACCGGCGATCAGGGCGCGGCCGTCTGCCTGCACCGCAGCGGCGCGTTCATGCCACGAGCTTGTGGTCATGTCATGCTCCCTGCAGCCAGCCGCGCTGCGTGATGTCGTTAAGGGTGAGGTCCAGGCACTTGCGGATCAATGCCACCATTTCGTCGATCTGCTCGCGCGTCATGACCAAGGGCGGCGCGATGATCATGCGGTCGCCCACGGCGCGCATGATCATGCCGTTGCCGAACATGTGGCCGCGACACACCATGCCCACGCCCAGGTCCGCATCGAACGGCACGCAGTCGTGCGGGTTGTCCGCCTTGGTGCGCACGAGATTGAGACCCGCGACAAAACCGCAGCTATTGGCGTAACCGACCAGCGGGTGGTCGGCCAGTTGCGCAAAGCGCTCCTTCAAATACGGCCCGGTATCGTCGGCCACGCGTTCGACCAGCTTTTCTTCCTCAAGGATGCGGATGTTTTCCAGCGCGGCGGCGCAGGCCACCGGGTGCCCGGAATAGGTAAAGCCGTGATTGAATTCGCCGCCACGGGCAATCAGCACCTCGGCCACGCGGTCGCCCACCAATACGCCGCCGAGCGGCACATAACCGGACGTGACGCCCTTGGCAAACGTGATCAGGTCCGGGCGGATGCCGAACAGTTCGGACGCGAACCAGCGCCCCAGCCGCCCGAAGCCGCATATCACTTCGTCGACAATGAGCAAAATGCCGTACTTGTCGCAGATGCGCTGGATTTCGGGCCAGTACGTGGCCGGCGGGATGATCACGCCGCCGGCGCCCTGGATCGGCTCCCCGATAAAGGCAGCCACCTTGTCGGCGCCTACTTCGACGATTTTCTGTTCCAGCCACGATGCGGCCTCGATGCCGAATTCGTCCTCGGTCATGCCTCGTCCCGCTTCCAGGTAATTGGGCTGGCCGATATGGACGATGCCGGGTATCGGCAAGCCGCCCTGCGCGTGCATGTCGGGCATGCCGCCGAGCGACGCCCCTGCCACCGTGCTGCCGTGGTACGAGTTATGGCGGCTGATGATGGTGTGGCGTTCGGTGTAGCCCAGCACGTCCCAGTAGCGGCGCACCATGCGGAGGTTGGTGTCGTTGGCCTCGGAGCCGGAACCGGTAAAGTATACGTGGTTGAACTGCGGCGGCGAAATCGCGGACAGTTTATTCGCCAGCAGCACCGCCGGCACATTAGTGGTGTTAAAAAAGCTGTTATAGAACGGCAGCGTTTCCATCTGCCGGTACACGGCGTCGGAGATGCTCTTGCGGCCGTAGCCCACGTTCACGCACCACAGGCCTGACATGCCGTCGAGGATCTTGTTCCCTTCCGAGTCCCACAAATAAATGCCTTCGCCGCGCACCATCACGCGCGCGCCCTTTTCACCGAGCGCCTTGTGGTCGGTGAACGGGTGGATGTAGTGCGCCGTATCGAGCTTCTGGATGGCGGCGGTGTCGTACAGTTCCTTCAGTTGTATGGTCATGGACGGTTCTCCCTTGGTTCAGACATGCAGCAGCAGGTGCTCGCGCTCCCACGGACTGATGACGGTCATGAATTCCTGGTGTTCGAGATCCTTGATGGCAGCGTAGACGTCGATGAAGCGCTCGCCCAGCACCGTGCGCAGTTTGTCTTCGCGGCGCAGCAGCTGCAGCGCTTCGGGCAGGCCTTGCGGCAGCTCCACGTCGAGGTCATACGCGCTGTCGGTGGTCATGGGCGTGGGTTCCAGCTGGTCGGTCATTCCAAGATAGCCGCAGGCCAGCGTGACGGCCAGCGCCAGGTAAGGGTTGGCATCGGCGCCAATGATGCGGTTTTCCACGCGGCGGTCGTTCACGCCCGATTCCGGCACGCGGAATCCCACGGTGCGGTTGTCCATGCCCCACTGGATGTTGATCGGTGCGGCCGTGTGGCGCACGATGCGGCGGTAAGAATTGACGTACGGCGCCACGATGGCCATGGCCGACGGCATGTAGCGCTGCAAGCCGCCGATGTAGTGCTTGAAGATCGGTGCGGCCGAGCCGTCGTCGGCGCTGAAGATGTTCTTGCCGGTCTTGATATCGACCACGCTCTGGTGCACATGCATGGCGGAACCCGGCTCGCCCGCCATCGGTTTGGCCATGAAGGTGGCGTACATATCGTGCTTGAGCGCCGCCTCGCGCAAGGTGCGTTTGAAGAAGAATACCTTGTCGGCCAGACCCAGCGGATCGCCGTGCAGAAAGTTGATTTCCATCTGGCCGGCGCCGATTTCGTGAATCAGCGTATCGACGTCGAGGTTCATCGTTTCGCAGTAATCGTAGATGTCTTCGAACAGCGGATCGAATTCGTTGACGGCGTCGATGCTGTACACCTGGCGACTGGTCTCGGCGCGGCCGCTACGGCCGATCGGTGGGCGCAGCGGCAGGTCGGGATCGGTGTTCTTGGCGGTGAGGTAAAACTCGAGTTCCGGCGCCACCACCGGTTTCCAGCCACGGTCCGCGTACAGCTTGAGCACGCGGCGCAGCACCGAGCGCGGCGCGAAATCGACCAGCCGGCCATCGGCAAAATAGCAGTCGTGGATCACCTGCGCGGTGGGGTCGGTTGCCCACGGCACCATGGTGATGGTGGTGGGATCGGCCTTGAGGATCATGTCGCGGTCGGTGCTGGAAATGGCGCGGTCGTACGCGGCATCGTCCACCGGGTAATTGCCGGTGACGGTCATGCCCAGCACTGCCTCCGGGATGCGCATGCCGCGCTCCTGAGTGAATTTACCGCGCGGGAGGATCTTCCCGCGCGCCACACCAGTGAGGTCGGGCACCAGGCATTCGATTTCGGTGACGTGCTTTTCGTTGAGCCACACGTCCATGTCGGTGTAGGTAAAATTTTCGCGTATCGCCATCAGTCTCTCCGGTGAATTATCGTGTTCTGGTGTTCTTATAGTGGCGGCAGGCGTCACCGAACGCTTGCAGCATGCTCAGGGAATCGGGGTTGTCCATCAGCTTCCATTCCGGATGCCACTGTACCGCGAGCGTGAATCCTTTGGCGTCCCGCACGCGGTAGGCTTCCACCAGGCCGTCATCGGCGCGCGCTTCCACGGCCAGTCCCGGCGCCAGGCGGGCGATGCCCTGGCCGTGCAGCGAATTGACCATGATGTGGGCCGCACCGTTCAACATCTGCGCCAGTGCGCCATCGGGTTCGACCACCACGCGGTGGCTCGGCGCATACTGCTCGTCCAGCGTGTGCCCCTTGTGTTCGCGGTGGTCGTGCATGCCTTCCACCCCATGCACGGCCTGGTACAGCGTGCCGCCCAGCGCCACGTTCACTTCCTGGAAGCCGCGGCAAATGGCCAGCAGCGGGATGCCGCGTGCCAGCGCGGCGCGTATCAATGGCAGGGTGGTGGCGTCGCGCGCGGCGTCGAGCGGCAGCGCCGGGTCGAGCAGCGCTTCGCCGTAGAGCCCGGCATGGACGTTCGATGGTGAGCCGGTGAGCAGGATGCCGTCGGCTACATCGAGCAGCGCTTCGACATCGGTAGCGTCGCCCAGCGCGGGGATGATGAGCGGCGCGCAGCGGGCGCCGTCGGCGACGGCGGCCACGTATTTGAACTGCGCGGTGTGGGCGGCGTGGACGCCGACCGGGTTGACGCAGGCAGGAACGAGAACGATGGGGCTGCGCATATTTGTCTATTTAATATGAAGCAGATTTGATCATAAGCCTATTTTGGTATGATTGCCCACCCCTGCCCTTGATATAGCTTACAACCTTCCCGCATGACGTTATCCACTCCATGAAAAACCTGCCGTGGCGCGACTTCATCGCGCTCGTTGCCAGCATCGGCGTAGTCGGGCTGGGACTGGGCGCGACCATACCGCTCACCGCCCTGCGGCTCGACCAGCGCGGCGTGGGCACCGACATCATCGGCATGATCACGGCCGTCAGCGCGCTGGGCATCCTGGCCGTCACGCCGTTCGTCTCGCGCTGGGTAACCAGGTACGGCGCGCGCGCGTGCATGGTTGGCGCCATCGTCGCCGGCGGCCTGTCCACCGCGCTGATGGAGGGGACCGACAATCTGTTCGCCTGGGGACTGCTGCGGTTTGTCTTCGGCGCCTGCATGGGCGTGCTGTTCACGGTGGGCGAGGCATGGGTCAATCACCTGGCGCCCGGTAACGCGCGCGGCCGCGTGGTGGCCATGTACACCACCGCGTTCACGCTGTTCCAGTTGGTGGGCCCGGCGCTGGTGGCGGCCGTGGAAGATAAAATCAGCTGGGCGTTTGCCGCTGCGGGCGCACTGTTTCTGCTGGCCTTGCCCGGCATGGCGCTGATACGCGGCGGCGCCACGAGCGAACAGGAAGAAGCACCGGCGCCGTGGCGCACCGTGCTGCCGCAGATGCCGATGATCGCCATGGGTGCGGCATTTTTCGCGCTGTTCGATACTTTGGCACTAAGCCTGCTGCCGCTGTACGCGATGCGCCAGGGAATCGGCACCGAACTGGCGCTGCTGTCGGCCACCGTGGTGCTGGTCGGCGACACGGTGCTGCAATTTCCGTTCGGCTGGCTGGCGGACCGCTACGGGCGCCGCCGCGTGCATACCGGCTGCGGCATCGCCG
>Ga0308164_10001929_pt1 | contig 22046 bp, 15 predicted proteins | sample PhyTR2_FD_201031 | JGI IMG/M metagenome (GOLD analysis project Ga0308164, IMG submission 201031) | Phyllosphere microbial communities from UC Gill Tract Community Farm, Albany, California, United States - DLSLT.R2 | ecosystem: Host-associated > Plants > Phyllosphere > Unclassified | place: USA... | reverse complement strand
ATTGATAATGGTGTGCGTATAACATCTGAAGCACGCTCAAAAAGATTATTTGTTAGAAGCTCTCTGTATAATCCGAGCAATGAGGTTTGGTTATCATTTTTTAATACATGTCCGATAACTTCCTCACTCCAAATATTCTGTCTGAAAGGAAAAATTGATTGTACATTAGACTTCGTAGAAATATACCCCTCTCTATCTTCATCTCCCCTTATACCTACATAAGATATGACAGGAGTAGTGCCAATATAGTTTTCAAAAGGCTCGATCTTCAACTTCTGAGTGCACCATCTGGCGTTCGATGATGGTAAATAACCGCCATATAAATTATGGTAAAAGTCAAAAGGATTATCATGATCAGCTGTCTTGGCATACAACTTTTCGATAGAAACACCTAGCTTTGATTCGAGATTCTTGATCAGTTGGTATGTTTCGTCTAATTCTTTTCCAGTATCACATGTATAGAATTCTATATCCATTTGTGGATATAAGCTTTTCATATATATTGCTAATGCAGCGCTATCTTTACCACCAGATATGCCTAAAACGTGCCGTACATTATTTTGCATCCTTTTCCAATTCTATTTTAAGTAGATGAGCCAATATAGCAATTTTTGTTACGTGATTTTCCTTCTCGATGAAAGTTGACAGTTCGGCTTCAATATATTTAAGTTTAGCATTCTGTTCTTTTGGAAAGCGAATTAGTCGATGACTTAAGGCAGAACCGGGAGCACTTATTTCCAGCTTGAAGACCTCCTCTTGCTCAAGATTTACATTTTGAAGCGCCATATCATTCAAATTATCAAGCTCATGGATTAGACCCAAAAAACGTTCTTGCAGTTGGTCTACAACATCATCGGAGATTGAATCTAACGTCTTTCCTACTGTTGCTTGCGCCAGAGAAGACAGCCATGCTCCTCGATCCTCCAACGGCGAACATAAACGATCATAGAATGTTCTTTGGTAAGGAAGTAACAAATATTGCTTCAATGAACCCTGATAACGCATCCTAATCATATGTTTATAGTCAATAAAGCTGTAGCTTTTATTCCATAAAGAATTTATTATCGCCTCAAATCTATTTAATAATTCGTCATATGCCCCTCGCAGTTCACGAATACTATTCTGTAATTCAGATCCAAAACTTACTAAGAGTTCTGGTGTTTTTCCTAACTGAACAAGGTCGTAATTTAATGCACTTGGCAAATCTTCGAAAAAGAGCTTTTCTGGATCAGTAGCATCCGTTAAAGCCTTCCGGACATCTCTTGTTTTTTTAGTCAGTTTTTTCGTCTGCTTAACGTATGGCTTTAACTCCTTATAAAATTTAAAGAAAGGTATAATTGTCTTAATAAAGGCGTCATTAGAGGTTTGCTGGGTTTCAGCCAGAGCCAACAAATCACGATATTGGTTAAATAAACGAACTTTTATACCATCTGTATCATAAGCCTTAATAAAGTACTGTTTTGGATTTTTAACTAGCAGCTCCAGAACTTCTGAATCCACATCAGGAATGAATCCATTCATTCCGTAGATTGCAAAATCATCACTTTTCATGATAAGATATATTGGAATCCAAAAATCCAGAAAGCCCCTTTTTAACTTAAATGGGGATAATTCAAGTACATCATATAGATCAGAGATACTTCTTTTTGCCCCTCTTGTGCTACTAACAAAATCATTACAAGCTTTGAAAAGAGGCATAAAATTATTAATGTCCTTAGTAGGATCACTTATTTCCTGCAAACGCCATTCGTCGTTTATATTCTGGTGAATACCTGTCTGAAGTAATAAGGATAAATAGATACTCTTTTGTGGAGGAAAGCCTGTTAAGCCAAGCCCCTCTTCACTTTCATGCAAAAGAATAGCGTCCAGTAAGAGTTTTCTGGCAGCCGAAATAGTGCCAGACAATTTTGTCCGATTTGCTAATTCGCTGACGAAAATCGGTGTTAATGAATAAACGCTATTTGAAATATCAGATAAAAAGGCATTAAAAAGCTTACTATTTGTAAAACTTACTTTTTTCCCGTCATAGTACCAGTTGACAGATTCAGCATCGTAGAAACCTTCATATAAAAAGTAATTTAAAAGGTTTTTCTGAATATCAATAATAGCACTGAGTTCACGCTGGATAATCTTATCGCTCCGATATTTTGCCTTCGCTATTTCTGCCTTTTCGATTTCTTCAATAGCGTGTTGGATATCTTGAACTCTTAAGAAGTGAGCAAACAAAATAGCGCTTCCATTATTTTTTGATGCATTTATTATTTCAATATCCTTTAATTTCTCACTGAAGATTAAATTAATATATCCATCAACTTGTCCTGTAGGACTAGAAGCCAAATACGGTGAATCCGTAATTTTATATTCAAAAACACGCGGCGTACCTTTTTCATAATACGCTCGTTTCGCGGAAATCGGAGCCAGTGGTAAATAACCATTTAAGAACCCAACAATATTGTTGGCCCTGCTAATTTCCAAACCGGCTTCTAAAATAGCATCATCTATATTTACAATAGTAGTTTCTGAATAAAAATAGCGATGTGAGTACTTATTATATGAAAGCAAATTAAGTTTCTGCAAGCGGTCAATTGCTTCAGCAACGCCATTTAATTTCCCAGTAAGTTCGATATAATGAACTAGAAATGTAGCGTCGAGTTTTGCTCTAGCATGGCTAAAAAGGTTAAGTAAACCTATTGTCTTTATTAAAGTTTGATAGAGTATGTGATCTCTTTCCTCAATTTCACCCTCTACCCGCTCTAGCGCATTCCTTATTTCTGCCCATTTAGCATGGTGGATGTTAGCCTTGGAATACAGAAACGAATTTAAATTGTAATTAAGGTAATCATAGACATTCGATATCGCATAAAAATTCTGCCGTTCCGAATCAAAATCTTCTAAACCATTAAAATTATCCGTGTTCAAAAATGTAAACAATGAACGTTCATTTTGACCGTAGACTTGCAACGCAATTGCTAATACGCTGGCCGACAATAATTCTAAAGGGAAGACGCTTTTTGCAATGTCTCTATCAAAGTAGTCTTTCAAAGAAAATGCTTTTGCATTTTCGATGATCGCCATAATGCTATCAATTTGCTCAATGCTCGCCTTCAACGGTTGCGCCTTTATTCTTTTACTCGCGAGTAGCAGCAACTGCTCAACTGGCTCATTAAATGTTAGCTCTTTAAAACGTCCTTTTACTTTAATCCATTCATTGCGCTGAGTATTATTTAATTCAACCGCATAGGCAGAAAAATCCTGGTGTAGCGTAGTAATAAATGCTGCTTCATAGTCAGTATTGTTAATCAATTCAGCAATTTGTTGCAAAAAATACAATTCTTTCTCGGCTCCATTCAAAGAAGCATATTCCAAAAACTTTCCGAATTCATCTATCATTAAAATAAATCCACGACCTTCAGAATTTGACGCTTTTATTATTTCCTCCAATTCTTTAACTAGTGCCACAGGCTTTATACTTGACGAGCCTAGTAATACTTTAACATTGTCAATGATTGAATCATAATTCCCTACTAGTTTTAAAATATCAAAACGTTTGTATTTTTTCCAATCCTTAGCTTCCACAAATACCTTTTCATCATTAAGATGATAAATCAGCGCATTTAAGAAAGATGATTTCCCAGTACCATATGCACCAATCAGATTGATAGATCTTATGCCGGACGAGTAGTTTTTAATAATTGCATCAAAAATTTCCTGAGTATTGGGAGTTATCGTATAATCAACAACATTAAAGTTATTTATTAATATATTTTGTGATGGAGAAAAATTTCTAAGCATAATAAGTATCTAAAATCTCCAATTTATTTATCTCTTTTTTAGTTTGTAAAACACGGTTACCTGCGGTTTCATTAAAATTAAAGATTGCTGGCCAAGTATTAGCCAACTCTACTAATTTCTCTTCAAGCCCCTTCTCAGTTAAACAAAATATATTACCGGGAGAATTAAATCCCTCCAATAAATCCTTAAATGACAGGGACTGAGTCTGATTTCCATATGTATCTAAAATTGAATACGCGAAAATTTGCAGCGGCAAATTATCTCTACTATCTCTAACGACCCTGAACAACTGTAAGGTGGTTGCCCCATCAATCGCTAACCTTGTAAAAGGTCTTATAAGATTCAATTCAACTAACAAATTTGCTGTTTCTTCTTCTATATCAGCTTTACCATCATTTGATCGATTATAGGTGCGTAGAAAAACGTTCGCATCTGAATCGTATGTTTTGTCACTGAAATGTTTGATTCCATTTTCTTCTGTCTTGCGCTTCAGGAATGAAATCAGCTGTGGTTTTGTAAACTCATTTTTTTCTTTAAGAAATTGGTTAAAAAAAACATTAAATATAAACACCCTTTCATGTTTAATTATGGAATAGTGCAATAGCCATAAAGAAGCCGTATCTTCTAGATATGGATCTTTGCCCTCAAACAAGTATCGGCCAAAATTTGTAACCTCATCTTCTCCATTTATAATATTGAACCCCCTAAGCCAAAACTTAATTGAAATAGTCATATTCTTACCAACACCTAAATGTACTACAGCGTCATCGTCGTTAAAAGACCTCTTCGCAAGCAGATGCTCGAAGCCTTTTTTCAACCAAAACTGTCTACAGACGAATGTCTCATGACCCGAAAAACTAATTTTCATATTTAAATATCCTCAAATAAATACTTAACTCACCCACGACGCCAACAATAATTACTAACATCGTTGCTTGATAAAAGCAGATCCTTGATTATTATTGTTAGCAATATAAAACAACAATTCTTAATACACTCTAAATCAACAGCCTATATCGAAGAAAAGTCAAATACCGCTGAAGATCCGAACTGAAACACTTTCTTAGCATGTTCAAAACATGTACAAAAACTGCTGAATCAAATGCAGGTCTCGCCTTGATTTTAAACTAAGCTGGACAAAAGTAGTCTTAATTTGGTTTTCCAAAAAGTTTATTTTGCACAATCACCAGCGTAAATTAGTAAAGATCTGAATACTAAATATTTGAGACAGATAATGTTTTTAAAACTAAATTAATTAGTACACACCCTTTATATTAGGACGCTTACCTCAAACAGGTTTGTTTGTAATTATAAGAACCACGCTCCTGTCCACACTGCTGTCAGTGAAATACATTAAATTAAATTATAGCGTCATTTAAATACTTTAAATATAAGTGGATTATTGTAATAAGCCAGTGGTATATTTCGATTAAAGATATTCTTTAAAAACGCAATTGCTTTCGATCGAAGTTAACCTGTCTACAATCTTGATGACAAAAGCGTCTGCTTCCAAATCGGAAAAAACCTCTGCATAGTTAAAATAAAATTTCTGTACCCAATCTTCATCACCAGAACCTGCGATGGTGATGTTTGGATTATTTTTCTTTTTAAGACCTACCAACAATCCCTTATCGTTATCAAAATGAAAACATACGACCATTTCTCCAAAGGCTTTTTGTACCTCGATAGACTCCCCCCAATAAAAGTTACTAGTACCGCATCGATGGTTGAGTAAATCTAGATCATAACGTGCATTCAACTTAGTAATGATTTCATTTCTATAACAATCGATCATAACTTTCGCATAATGTGCATTGGGCTTGATTATGAAATTATGAAAGGATAGATGCTTCATTTTATACGTAGCATTATCTTGCATCCATTTGAAGAATTTCGCGTCAGTGTAAAGTGAATTGTGTGCTTTTCGTATTTGCCGATTTACCTTTCCATCTTCAAAATCCAGCCTCGAAGGTGTGTCAATTGAGTTCTGAATCTTCAATGCAATCTCGCTCATATCATTAAGCGATAATAGAGAACACATTATATTTATGCAAAATTGATCCCTTCGTAGAATTAGCTCCCAATTATTTGATTGATTAGAATAATTAAACCTATAAATATTATCCCAGTCGCCCAGTTGAGATACCAAATATCGTAGCAATCCAAAGTTTTTAATTATCTCAGATGAACCGGCTGAGGTGAAAAGTAGTTCCGCATTTCCAACTCTATTAACAAAAAGCGGCAACTCAGGTTCGTCGCCTATCAAAAATCGGATGTTGCCACGGAAGAGTGGATGGGCCTCCGCCCTTAATATGTAAGGATTCCAATTGTCATTTAAAATTAGGAGACTTTTTAAATTTTCCTCTTCAAGTTGCACAGCGAAAAAATTCTTTTGCTTATTAATAATTTTCTGAAACGAAGCGGTTTTAAAAAAACCATAAATGTCCTCACAACCGATAGCTAGTTCTTTTAGGAGCTTCATTGCGTTGATCATAACACCGATGCTTCTTATATCCGGATCAATGATAATATTCCATACCACTCGAATCCAATTTGAGAATTTGATTTCATCAAAGTATTCGTTTTCTAGATAAAGACTAACGCCGAGGAATAACAATCGTTGAGTTTGAGATATATGCTCATCATATAGAAACCAATCGTCTGATGTATTCCACTTTGGCCTTATAAGTCCTGTTATTTCCTTCTGGTGCAGGGCTAGTTTGTCTAGAATCATTGCCATCCGGGATACTACGTCGGCATTTAATATATCTGCATAATTAGAGAATAATTTGTACTGAACATGGCTTCCATCTTCTTCCCCGTAGTACAAATATCTGAAATGATCGTCTTGTTCAATTGACTGTACAGTAACCGAACTCGGCGATCCGACTATAAATTCGTTTAGCAGAAATCGATTGATAAAACGCAGAAAATAATCATCTACTATTTTGTCCTCATTCTTCAATTTAGATTTTGCACGCACCCAAAATATGTCAGTCCAACTATTATCTAACTTTGTGGCTACATTTAGATAAAATGGTACTAAGGTCTCCGTAGAGTTAACCGAAGCATGAAAAAACATAGCATCTGGGTTTCGGTCATCTTTCATCCAATTGATGAGGTCTGCCTTTAAATTTTCGAAACTAGTTAGTTGTTTACCTCGAGCATTCATTTTAATGTAAAGCTCATCCGTAAGGTTGAATCCGTCTAGAGGCAATACATAAAAACAAAGTTTCGACAACCGGTCAAATAATGGGTAATCAAGCTGACGATAACGAACCTCAATAGCCTTGAGCATATTAATCATGCTCATTACAGTTGGATCTTTTTCGTATATCTTATGGAACCAAAACGAATTGAATATCGTTTTAGCTGCATCATCTTCGAAACTTATGGATGAAAGTTTCTCACAAAAGAGGCGCGATGTAGGACGGGTTTCATAACTGAAATTACGAAGTTGTTCGCGTAAAAACGTCAGTTTATCGTCCTTTAATTCACGATTTCCAATATACCAATAAATAAGAAAAAGCGTCGTTAATCTCTGCTGACCATCTAGTGGTAAGAAAACGCTATGCCCGTTCACTACTTCCTTGATTGAACCGTAAACAAAATCCAGTTCTAAATCATTATTTTCAACTAGCGCTGTGAAAATCGATTCCAGAAACCGATCTCTAATAACTCCCTCGTCTTTACGCCCGTGCGCATAATCTCGTTGAATAATCGGAATATGAATGCCATTCACCCGGACATACTTGTCCTCATTATTTCCTGAGACCCTAACATCTCCATCTAATAAATCTAATAAATTATACTTTTGCATTTACTTCTGGCTTAAAAGGAAAAAAATCTTTGAGAGTTTCTTCTATTGTTTTTCGGTAAGAATAAATATCGTCTTCTGTCCATGTTGAGCGGGAATTACCATCAAAATACTTGAAAAAGACATTTTTTGTGCAAATAGGCACAAAAACACCATCTTTATCCCGTTCAATTATCTTTCTTCTTTTGGTCGTGAAAAGCGCATTTCCATACCCCCTATTGGTACCTGCATCCAGAAGAGTCAAATTTCCTAAATCATTCTTCATTTCATCTGATATAGAATCTTCCCCAGATAAGTTTCTGATTTTTTCATATATACTTTGGAAATATTTTCCTTTAGGATTAACAATAAATTCATCAACTTCTATCGATAATACAAGATCACCCGATAGCAAATGCACATCTTGCTTAGCATTTTGGAGCCATGTTATTTGCTCATCTACCCGCAGCAAGGTATTCTCTTTGAGCGAATCGATGTGCTCTATATCCCAACTAATCAGATTGTGCCCTTTCTTATCGGCCTTAAATGATCTAAATGGAAATTTATAAACTAGGTTTCCGAAAATCGATTTATTAACTATATACTGCAAATTGAAGAGTAAGAATACCCTTCTCAACAGTTCTCGGTCACTTGTATAACCCAATTCAATATACCAATCACTTACATTTAGATCATCTTCTTTCCGCTTCCATTTTATAGTATGGAATACGCGATTTTTAATTTGGTTAATTAGTTTGAGCGTAACATCATCCTTGGAATGATTTGATTCGTGGTACATTAAGTCATAAATTTCTTTAATCGGCATACCGCAATAAATTAAAAATCCGATATAATGATACCATATTGGATTTTCAAAACATTCTACAAAAAAATCAAAGTATTCTTTAACGTTTGCCCAATTAGACTTAACAACCTCTAAAGTATTTCCATTAGAGAAAAGAATATTGAAGTACCGAAAAGTTGCAAAAGCATCATCGCCGACCTTTTTTGCTAAAACAGGATCATTTTGTATTGCTAGATCTTTCATCATATCGAAAATGAACTCGATGTGAGAGGATGTTCTGTTATCAGACTTATTTAAAAACCACCAAAATTGTTGGTCCTGCAATTTATTTTCAATTTGGTCCCACTGCTGCGCAATTTCTAGCTGTTTAAGTCTAGCATTTTCACCTTCACCTAAATGCCCCTGTTGAAGAAATAGTGCTTTTATCAATTCTGCATTTGTTAGTGGGATCTTTCCCAAATTGATTCTGATAAATGTATCGACGGGATTGGTGTTCTCGTCATTTATCTCGTACCAGATCACCATAACTGCCCCGGTCGATCCGTCTTCTTGATTATCTAAAGTTAATGCGTTAAGTATAAAATCTTTTGCAGTTTTAGGCCTCTTCTGGGCTTCGAACCATTCTCTTATTGTTTTATAGGCGTTGGAAATGTGTAAGAAGTCTACATTATCATCATTGTCTTCCTTTATGTTGGTTAAGAATTGTTGTGTCTTAGGCCGGGTTTGAAAGTCTATGCTAAACATTGGAGTACCATGTTCTTTCTCAAAGGATTTGCCTTGATAATCATGATCAATTATATAACTCATAATTATTCTAATCGTAGTTAAACGTTGCTGTCCATCAACAACTTCATAGTGATCCTCTTCTTGGATATATTTTACGATTATCGGTTGAAGGCAATAGAACTCCATTGGCATTTTCTTCTTAATTGCAAATGAATATATATCACTTAAAAGGTCTTCAACTTGTTGTTTTGTCCATCGGTAGCCGCGCTGGTAAGATGGAATATAAAATTTTTCACCTAGTAACTGGCTCACTGATTTAAGGGCAATTGTATTTGTCCGCCTACTGACGTTTGGTTTGGCAGCTGCGGAACTTTTATTATTTTCTATCATGCTTGCTGATTAAAATAATAACCCATATACATTTTCTTTGCTGGACCATGATTAGAAATATGATCAGAAATTTTTGCGCAATAATTAAAGTACTTACTGCACTCCGCTTTACTCATTTTCTTTGTACCTGGATAACAAAGAGATATATAAAATACGTTTGCATCGATGAACAACGATGTTCTGGAAACAAACTTTTTGGCCACTTGATCAGCTCTGTGCGCATCTATTTCCAATATGATGCTGAATTTCTCATCACTTGAGTAACCATAAAGGTCTACACTATCTTTGCAATCATCCGATGGCTTATATTCAATTTCCCACTTATACTCGCTCAGTGAAAGTTGTAAATAACTGTAGAGCGCAATCTGAAGTTCATTGGTGTTTGTTTGATATAGCTTTTTACTGTATGAGAACCCTTTAAGCACTTCTTCCACCTTCAACTGTAATTCTCCATACCCTTTTTCAGAAGAAGACACTTGATCAAGCTTCTGATAGTATTTTTCATCTTTTTCAAAATCTCTGAAATTGATATACAGCCTAAGGGCTAATTTGTAGGTTGCCGTTCCGGTGAATAACCGTCCGTTTATAGGTATACGGTGCTTTGCTGGCTGATTGAGCTGTTCATCTTCGATAGTATAAGTGAATTCATTAACTATCTTCGAACAATGATCCATATTATAAGAAGCATCCAAATCAGGATAATACTTTTCAATCATCTTGACATTGGATACCCTGCTTTGGATAGTCGATTTTGAATATGTTTTTTCCATTTCTAGCCACTCTTCAAATTTCTTTTTGTTCATTCTATATACTATTACATGTAATTTTATTCTTACAGATTTTTGACGGGGCATAAACTATTAGGATGCCATTAGCCTTTTTGTGCCAAAGACTCGATCAGATATAGCGATCTTACATAAAATATATATAGTTGCGGTCATATATTAAAATATGCGACCGCAACTATATAATGCATTTTATCACCGAGCGAATTGCAGCAGAAACTATTTCCACAGGGAGTTAGTCACAGAGGTCAACTCAAAAAACTCCACAAAACCTGTTTTTGTCCGGGATGATCACTGGCATAACCCGCTGATTTTACTCTAAATATCTTATTGTTTAGGTAGAGATTGTCAAAGAATCGCTTCTTAGGCATGTAATAAAAATTCTCCCTATTAATATAGGTTCTTTCTGCCAAAAAGGTTCTATAAAGTTCATCCTGAACACCAAATTTGGTTAGAGGTAGATACCGAGCCAAAGTATTTGTCATAGGCCCAACATTGGCATTAAATTCAATAATACGATCATTTGAAGATTCAAAATAATGTACTTTTGCTGAAAATGTAGCAAATTCTAAGTTGTCTTTATAAAACGGCGCGCCTACAATCTTGTAATAGCCCGGTCTTAATGAGACGATCCCCCTTGAGAGGACTGTATCTAATGTCTCATTGGTATCGAAACCAGAAAATTTCAGTATTTCCGGAGAACTATATATACTACTTCCTACTAGTGTCAGTGCAGTATTTTTTTCGGAGTCAAATTTTTCATTAATTGCAATTACAAATTCTTCTAATGCAGATTGTGTTATCATTTTATTTCTTTAATATTTTGACCTACCATATAAATTTCTAACTAAATAAGTATCCAAGTCCATTTATTCCGTTGAACATCGAACTTGCGGATAGCTTTCCCTCTGGTGTGGTCCCCGTTCTTTAATCCTTTAAGCGTAACTATCGATGGATGGACATAAATATCCTCGATAAAGCCAAAGGGATTGCCTTCTCCAATTCTGATTATACCTTCAATGGCTCTGATATAACGAGCTCTAAAAGCCTCGTTATTGGAAATACGTACTGTATAGACTTGCTCAAATTTTGAATCCCCTCGAGGTTTGAAGCGCACTTCCAGCACATCCCCCGCTCGAACGCTGTCAATGTATTTTTCGTATTTGAAGTATCCCGACTGCTTCTGGTCAGTGAAGTAATTTAGTATTTTTGAATCACTACTTATTCGATCAACAATAACTATTTCTTCCGGTATATCCGAATAAAGTAATTGTTCAGCTTGATTAAAATGTTGCTTGTAATATTGTTTATTTGAATTAGTCGCGGTAGCCGTTTTGTACCAATCCTCTCTCTGCCAATTGATGATTTCAGCAGGGATGCTAAATCCATTTGCAATCCGAACCCTGACGATCTCTTCGATCTCAGTTTTTGCTTCTTTATAGAGTTTCCTAGCAATTAGTAATCTACATAAACGCGTACGTAAATTTGTCAGCATTTCTTTGGGGCTATTGCAACTTAAGCCTTTACAATAACATGCTAGCATTTTATCCTGATCATTTTTGACCACCTCCCCCAACAAGTCCCATACCCAAAAATCTTTACTCTTCCTCCTTGCAAAGGGCAGAAACGCAGGCAAGGTATTGTCTGTTTCACCAACTGCAAGTAACAATTTCGCTCGATAATAAGATACATACTGGAATTTGGGATGTTTCTCATCAACCTCTGTTAAAACCGGCAAGAATGCAAGAGCTTTGTCTTTGTTGAATTGCATCTGTCCAATATTATTTGATTTCGGAAGGAGATTTTTTGAATAGGCGCTATAAACCATTTCAGCAAGAGACATTGCATCCTTGCCATTCGGTAGTTGCTCGTTTTCATAGTCTTCCACTCTTAGATTTTTTAGATCCCACCAATCGACAAAGTCATTATAACGCTCGTTATTCTTTAAAACTTTGTGTACACCTTTAAGTAGAAAGCTATAACTTTCTGATGGCTTGGTAAATCCAAATGCACTTATTGATTTTATTAGAGGATGAACAATGACCGGATCAATGTTGTCCTCTCTGCTTATGGAATAAACCATTTTTCCGATCTTCCATGCAACATTGTCAAAGAGCATCTCCTCGCCAGCCGGTAGGTGCAAATTTTCTATTGCACGTATATTTTTTAAAAATGTATCCCAGTTTAACGCCGATTCACACCTGCTTATATAGCCATAAAAAACCCAACTAATATTTCTTTTCGCCCATATGTTATCGGGCGTTGCATCCAATTCAGCTTTAGCCATTGATAGGGCTTCATCAAGCCTGCCTGCTTGTCTTAGCTCACGTATTTGACTAGCTGGCATAGTCCACTTGATTAAACTGCCTCACTACATTTATTATTTCATTTTTCAGATTTACATTTTTTGTTAGCTTCGGTAGTGGTAACACCCTTCCAAAAAATCCGCTGCCGGAATACTCAAAATCAAACACGGCAGATTCATTCTGGCGCGCAAATGTATATCGCTCCTTATATTGTAGGTGCTCCAGTCCTTTTATGATAATGCTTTCCTTAGTCAATGAAGTGGTTAAGTCATCAAAAAGATTTCTGGTAAACGGAAACTTCTCTTCGAACTCGAACTCATAAACATATATATCTGATGAAGTATCATTATCCTTTTTATTTCTTACAATCGCAATTGAAGGAAGATTTTTTAGCATTGTTTCTACCGATTTGTAAAGGCTTTCGCTATTGCTGTAAGCTGGCAACTTTAAATATTTATTATTGAAAATGGAGTCTTTGTTTAACCAAGTCTTTACCCCAGTAATTTCATCTGAGCGCTGAAATTTATAAAAAACTTCAAGATTCTTTTTTTCCCAACCAGTAATATTTATACCATTAATTTTAGAAAGGTGAACTACCTTCAAAAAATGATCTTGAATAGCAATTGCATAGTCATCAAGCTTGTATAGGCTTAACAATACATCAGAGGTCTGATCAAAAATAACGTCAATAGTTTGTAACGGTACTCCCGAAATTTCGGCCATTGAAGAAGCAACCGGCGAATCCACTATAACTAAGTTTGAATAAGAATTGAATCGCGGAGGATTAATAGAATAAAGGTTAGAAGATGCTCTTGTTACAGCTGTATAAGCCCAGCGAAAAAAAAGAGGATTTGATTTTCCAGCTCTTTTTTGATTGTCTTGCAAATAATCGAATTCGACTGTATTATCATGGTCCCAGATCGTAAAGACATTTTGCCATTCTCCACCTTGAGCTTTATGACAGGTAACTGCGTACCCAAATTTCATGCAAATAGCATTAAAATACTGATCAGCAAAAATTGCTTCTTTAAATTCCGCCGATTTTGGGTTCAATTTCGGGAAACGATTTTTGAAATCGATATAAATTGCACGTCTTTCTACTGGTAACAAATTTCCGTCACCATATAGAAAGTTTTCTAACACCTGCCCTCGAACAGTCCTCGTTCCTTGATCTCCGTCAGGAAGCATAAGTTCAACGAAACGCCACGATAAACTTATTTCATGCAGTACGGCTTCCTTAATTCCAGGTTGTTTTTTGCCATAAAATTTTACCACAGTATTTTTCGAGATCGGGCCTATTTCGTTAACCACTGCGAATTCCCCGTTAAAGATATTACTACTATAATTATTAGCACCTATAATAACTATGTCCCCTATTCTAAGTGGCAAATTCGCCTCACCATATTTTAGTTCTCTAATTATTGTGTTAATTGATTTACAGGTTTTGTTCTTATATGCTATCACTATTTTTGGATCACAGGCTTGCGACCAGGAGTGGAGGAAATCCACTTTGTTGATTATTTGAGTGTCCACTCCATTTCCAGCTAAATTGAAGTCGTTGAAAAATCCGGATGAAAGTGATTTTCGCAACGCAGATGCGCATTTTAGTATTCCACTATCTCCACTCTGCCGCTTAACCTCTCTCATTTCCGCTCGCTCAGATTGAAGTCTAAATTTATCAAGTAGATAACTCTGCTCGAAAGCTCTTGAGTTGGGGTCACCCACTGGGCCAAGTTGATAGGGATCTCCAACAAAGATTATTTTTGTGCATGCCAGTGGATGGGTTACACGGCAATATGTAATTAGATCTGACAACAAAAATCCACTGCCAAAACGGTAAAATTCTCCCTCACTTCGCGAATCAGAGATCATCGAAGCTTCATCAACAATGAAAATCTTGTTTTTCACCTCATAAGGCCTAATTTTAAAATGATATAAAAAAGAATTTTCCTCGGTATCAATACCTTCTACCTCTTCCATTAGTTCATAGCTATAAATTGACCTATGAATTGTACCAGCCTCTTCTCCCGTTTTATCACTCATAACTTTGGCAGCTCTTCCAGTAGGAGCTAACAAAGCAAAATCCCTCTGTTCAGATTTAAGATACTTTACTAACCCTTTTAGGATCGTAGTTTTCCCACTTCCTGCGTAACCTTCAAGCATAAAAACCGGTACTGTACTGTTTAAAAATTTATCTAGCTTGAATAGCGCATCTTCCTGATCCTTGCTTAGATTTAGATGTGTAAAATGATCAAATATCACCATATTATTTATCCTGGTATGATAGTTTTCGACAAATTTTGTTTATAATTCTTTAATAATCTCTTTACAATATTTGAGTCGGTTTCTGATTTTCTAATTATTTTTCCATTAGAATTATAAGAAAAAGAGGTGTACGGTATGATCAGCAGTTCTATTCCATGCCCAGGCAAAACTCGTTCTCGTCTCATGTCATACAATCTCCTCTGTCTACCCCGATCAACGCCACTGACAGTTACAATATCAGTCTTATCAAAAAATTTGTTTTTATTAAAATGCTGTGATTCTCTATATTCAATTACCAATGATAAAATAGGATAGTAAACATCTACCGGCAGTTTGGCCGCTCTCCCTGCTGCGCTTCGGTCTCCTACTAGGAAGTCAAATCTATGTTGGCGACTACCTTTCATCTCCAGAATTTGGTCACATAAATCAATAATATATTGTTCGTCGCTGTTCATTTTTGATCTAGTCACAGAAGAATTATCTCTTACCATCACTGCTGACGGCAAAACAGTTACAGGCTGCGCGTGATTATTATTAGTATTACTAAAATACCAATAGGTGTTCTTTAGCTTTCTCACAGCGTGAACAGCAGGAATTCTATAGAGCATGTTAGCCTTGTCCAAATCTCTCAAAAGGTCACGAATTGGACGTCCATTCTTATGATCTTTCGAAAATACACCTGCTTTAATAAATTCCGGCATCAAGTCCTTCGAAGGAATCAGTGCCAAAGTTGGGGAACACTTGAAAAATTCATTGATGACAACATTTATCTCGTCTACCCTGTCCATTTATATAAATTAAGTTATCTATAAATCTAACTAATAAGTTGTAACTGTGGTTGAACTCACAAGTAATAATCTTTTGAATGTTGGCAGACTGTTTATGCCACCTTACTTCCATTCCGGAATGTGCTCCAAGTAATGGCATCCTTGGCGAAAGTAAGTGTGGCTGACAGCAACAACACCAAAATTGAGAGAATTAATTTGGTAAGATTCATGTATATGAGAGGTTAATAACTTTAAAATTAAAAGTTGATATCCTGGAATGCATTATGTAGTATGACACACATCCGAACACCTTTTACACCCATTGGCTGTACTATATATCGCTTTTGCTGTAAGCAACGCCCCTAAACAAGAAGTAAATACCCCCAGATACGCTCTGTTTTCAGGATGAGGAAGAAATATGCAGTCTTCGCGGTGAACTTCATAATCGCGGTTCTTCTGCGGATACTTGTTCACGTAGTACTTTTTCATAAGCTAATATTCGGTGTGATACTATCACAAAAGTATCAACGTAGAAGCTTCCATTTTACGGTTACCCGTAAACCATCATATTATTCTTTTATCCTTGCAGTAAGCAACCAGTTGCTCATTATTTGATATGTTCAACGACGTCTTGATCGCATTTAAACGCTTCTCCACGCTGCTTAACCCAGAAGGCTTAATGTTTTTCTCTTGTAAATATGCTGGGATATTCTTCTGTGGCGTTCCGTTACAGAGCAAGGTGATAATCTCAATATCAAACGCTTTGAAATCGTAAGAATTCTCAGTCCTTTTTCTGCGTACCAGATCGGCCGACCGGTATTTTTTATTCTTAGAAACCGCATCGATGGCGCGCCTTAGATCATCCGCGTCATATCGCGCTTTCCGCACATACGCGTCAATCCCAAAGTCTTCAAATAAATCGTCCACAAGACTAATGTTATTCTCCAGAGAGAAAACGATAATCTTAAGACCAGGCTGCACAGCTCTTACCGCTTTAATTAGCTCCTTCCCCCCCGCTATTTGCTGCACGTTACTGTCTTCATCAAATGATAGATCTGTAATTAAAAGATCGAAGGGCTGTTCCTGGCGAACAGCTGTGCGGACCAGCTCAAGCGCCTCGTCACAGTACGACCTGAAATCGCGCTGCGCAATTCCCAGGTCTTCGAGTGTTTTGCGCACAGAAATATTGGCGTGTTCGTGGTCTTCTGCTATGAGTACTTTTTTGAACATGATCCTTTACTTTTTTTTAAGAAATTGGGAAAGAGATATGGATGGATAAACCCTTCTCCAAAATATTATCAAAAGTAACTGTACCACGAATACCATTTATACGGTTTTCCGTATTCTTCAAACCATTTTTCTTTGCCGCGTCTCCCATCCCTACCCCATCATCAGTATATAAAATGTTAACATGAGTATCAGTCCGTTGAAATTTGATAACCACGGTGTATGCTTTGCTGTGTTTTTTCATATTGGTCATCAGCTCCTGCATAATTAAATACACTTCGGCCTTTGCCGCTTCATCCACAACTTCCCATAAATCTGGTTCGTTAGCCACTATCAACACTTCAGTAAGATCAGAGGAATAAGATCTCAGCATCGCGGAAAGCTGTTCAGTATAATCATCCCCGTTTGCCGGTTCAGGACTTTCATAAGAAATATCACGTGATATATTATAGAGTACTTCCAGTTTGTCCAACAACAAATCCCTGGTCATATTAGGACTGTTCTCTACCTCAGACATCACATGGTAAACCTTATTCGCCACCCGGTCGTGAATCCGCTTTACATACTTCAACTCGGTATTCTTTACCTCCAGTTCCTTTTCCTGATCCAGGATTTTCTTCCGTTTGCGGTACCAGAAATATGCCCCCAGCAGGATCAGCAGCAAAATAGCAAGCACAAAATTCTGGAACAGAATGTTGTTTTTCTTCCGGATATTCTCTGCCTGCGACTTGAGGAAATCTGATTTATGTTTTTCGGTTTCGTACCTGATGATGGCAAACTGGTTTTTAGAGCGCCCCCGTGCCTTCTTCAGACTATCGTCTAGCTTTTGGTAAGCGACAAAATACTTTTTGGTTTCCGCTAATGGCGCCAGCCTGATCAATTGCTGCAGGGCCGTCAATTGATCATCGGGGCTTTCAATTTCCCTGGCCACCTGGTAATTCTTGCCGGCATATAGGAAAGCGGAATCCGTAGCATTCCTGGTGTAAAATTCTGCAAGATGTGCATAGCTGGAATTTAAACCCCACAGGTCTTTTTCCTGCTGGCGGATACGAAGGGCTAAACGGTAATTTGGCAGGGCATTATAGCTGGAATCCTGAAGCCACCTGGTATAGGTAAGATTGGTTAGCGTCCTGGCATATTCTTTCCTGTTTTGTACGGTACCCTTCAAAATCTGATTGTATATTTTGATAGCCGCAGGATAGTTTGCAATTGCCCTAAAAGATGTGGCTTTATTATTTAATGCGACGCGCTTGTTTACGCTATCGACGGCGGTCCTTACGGCAGCATCGTAAAATCTACCCGCATTTAAATTGTCGCCCAAGGCTTCTGTTGCAATAGCAAGGTTGTTATAATTAGAAAATAGGTATATGTATTGATCTTTATTTTTGTGATCAAAGTATGAAGAGGCATTGAGGGAAAACTCCTGCCCGCTAAAGTAATCGCCCTTATTGGTGGCTAACAAACCCATATTGACCAGACATTTCCCTACACCCAAACTGTCCTTCTCAAGAAGGAATTGTTCTCTGGCTTTATTGAAGTATACAAAGGCACTGTCTGCCTTTCCTTCTTCACGGTAATCAAATGCCTTATCATAATATATATTCTCCGCTTTCTTGTGCTCTCCACCCCTCTCTGAACACGAAAGAACAAAAACAATGACAAACAGGAGTAGCGGCAGGTATTTCAAACGTTAATTTTTTACCAAAATAGCGAATAAATCAATCACTAGACGCACTTGCTATTTATTTCTACAATAAAAAATGGATTGCCACACTAATTTACTTTTCTATGAATAACAGTTTATCTCTTCCAAACCCAATATCACAAATATTTTTTTATCTTTTTACTTTATCTTTAAAAGAAATATTCGTATATTTATAAGTAAATAACAATAACAGATTAATATATGAAAACAGCTCTCTTATTCTTATCAATTTTCGTTTCTACCTCTTATGCGTCGCAAACTGTACCATCAAAAAACTCCCGTGCTGATATAGTATATATATGCGATAGTAAAAACGCCAAAGTTTACCACAGCTATGAATGCCGCGGTTTAAACAACTGTACACACCAAACAATAAAAGTGAGCAAGGCTGAAGCTGTAAAAATGGGCCGCCGGGCTTGTAAAGTTTGCTACTAAAAGCAAATACTGGCAAAAAATAAATGAACCTATCATAAGATTTCTGTGTACAAAAAAAATTGAGTATACTTATGATAGGTTCATAGCCGTTAAACTAGAAATCAATACCAATGAACAAGGTTACTCAAATTTCTATCTATGTTGCCGTACTCACCCTCCTGCTCAACATATATTCATGCAAAACCGCCTATCCCGAATTCGGAATAAGCACAATTAAGCTGGTGAACGATACTGCAAATACCAGGGCATTAAAAAAGGCACTAAATGCGATGCCCGACCAGGACTTTGCTGCCAACACATTCGTTACTAAAGATAGTACTATAATACCTTACCGTTTGTTGAGCCCGCTAAACGATGAGCCTTCACACAAATATCCTTTAATTATTACCCTTCACAATTCAACCAGGATTGGTACCGACAATTCCTCTCAGCTCGAACCGCTGGCAAGAATCTGGCTTGATGAAAACAACAGGACTAAATACCCGGCTTTTGTAGTGGCGCCACAGTTTGCAACCCGCGCAACTACTTATACATTTGACCAGCAGAGGCAAATACCAACCTCTAAACCACAGCCACCACTGCTTGCCATCCTTGACCTGATAGATACATTAAAGAAGTCTCATAATATAGATGAGAACAGGATCTATTTGGTTGGATACTCGATGGGTGGATCGTCTGTAATAGACCTCCTTAATATTAAGCCATCCATGTTTGCAGCGGCAGTAGCTATTGCCAGCGTTCCGCAATTTGAAAATACAGCGGAATTGCAGGGCGTTCCTATCTGGTTAATCCATGGCAGTGATGATATAGAAAACCCATTTGCCGGCAGCGCGCAATTATACAAGGCCATCAGTGAACAGCAAAAAACCCGGTTCTGGATCTTTGAACACCGGACGCACAATAACATTGTATCCCCCGCCCTGCTTGGAACGGTCATCCCTGAATGGCTGTTTACCAAAACTCGCCCTTCGGCTCCACTATAAGCAACGAACATGCCTCGACAAAAATCCGGTAAAAAGCCGATTTTCCGGAAAATTATCTTATTTAAGTAATTTATTTGCTATTTAATTTAAACCATAGTACGTTTGCTATTGTAACAATTGAGTAATTGTTATATGTTTGTAGTTCTAGTCATACAGAATAGGATTGCAATACAAGCCTCGCACAAGAATCTTACAAATTTACCCGCGAGCGTAAGTGTAGCATCCATCACCCTATATTGCAATATAGGGCTGGTGCTCCTTATGTCTACTGTGGGTACCATTTCCAACGGGAATGGTGGTTTTGTAAGAACCTTTGTGCAGTAGACCAAGTGAGTTACCAGCCCTATTTTGTGTTGGCAATCCCCTTAGTTAGAGGCTGAATTAATTAAATTTTTAACCATTTAATTTTTAAAGCAAATGACAAAAGAAAACCAAAACCTGATCACAGTGCCAGCAGAGTTCAAAGAGGCCTGCAGCAATTGCACAATCACCATGCAGTTTGCATTGCAAATCTTTATTGACTGCTGTACACTTTTCCATGCCTTAAAACCAGGTTACACCTGCTTGTTTAATGAAGCCCTTGAAACCATTTTCCGTTACATTGATAGCAAAAGACCAGGTACAAAAGTGATCACGGATAATAGCAAAGAAACCCAGGACCACTTGCTGGCTATTTTAAAAATTGTTGTTGAAAAACGTGCTTATGAAACCATGGCCAAAAAGGAAGTAGCCAAACATGTTGACGGACTGCTAAAGTCAACCGCAGGCAGGTTCTACCCAAGCTCAAGAAAACTCTTTATTGACGCGGAAACACCGTTAAAGCTGACAAAGGATTTCTGCGCGATGTGCCAGCTGTATGAATGCCACCCGGCAGAAATACTCAATTATTATATGAGCACGATTTCGCTGGCGGATGTGGATTTCCGTGGCGATGTAAACGTTATTAAAGCTGAGAATTACAGTATGTTTTTCTTTATGAACACGATGTACAATTATGTGCAACACCGCAGAGAGTTTTTAAAATTAGCCGCGGAGGAAGCGGAATAAAGGCAAGGCCTGCCATATCCGAAAGCGGCAGGTACATGGCTGATGATTTGTAAGGCTTAGTAAGAGGCATCCGGCAGAATTCGCGGATGCCTCTGTATTGTCAGCTTACCTGTTATTTCTATTATTTTGGTTGTCGTTATGTAAATCGATAAGCTTTTCTTGTAGCTCCATAATCTCCATCTGGAGCTTTTCCACCTTCATCTTGAGTTGATCGTTCTGTTCAATGTAGCCCATTACGGTTGGCTCCATTTCTCCATATACGAGGACTGCAGGGTTAACACCCAAGAGCTCAGCCGTTCTGAATAGTAGTTCTATTCCGGCTTTCCTTGGGTTAGTTTCAAGTCGTAAGTAGTCCACTATCGAAATCCCCAGCTGTTCCGCCATGTCACCTTCGGTCAACTTTTTATCTTTTCTAAGATTGGTGATGTTATTTCCTAAATAGGCAAAGCAAGATGGATTGTTCATGTTTTAAATCTATTGTTATTATACTATTCTATTAATTCCAGGCAAAAAGCATTGTATTTTACCAGAATAAGTAATTATTTGATATTACAATTATTCTGAGGTGCAAATTAAAATATAATTTTTCTCTTTCAAAAAAATAATTAAAAAAATTATTTTGATAGGCTGGGGATTTATTGATCACCCCCTGGAGCATTCCCTTCGTTGGAAGCGGTTTGATCGTAAAACCAAATAAGTTTGGCTTGCAGCATAGCAATTTCTTCGTCTTTTTCTCGCAGCAGAACCTTGTTCCCGGCAATTATTGCTTCACTTTTGCTCAAAACGTCTTCTAGTTTATTCATTCTAGGATTGTTTGCGGCCCATAAAAAAAATTTAGCCCCAATAAAAAATTGCTCAATAGGGATCGATAAATATTTAGCAACTTCAAATAGCTGGCTACAGCTTATATCTATATCTCCTTCTTCAAATTGTCTATACTCGTGATCGTTCATATTAAGTAATGCAGCAAGAAAGTATTGTGGCAATGACCTCTTTTCTCTGAGCGCTTTGAATTTA
>Ga0308164_10001928_pt1 | contig 22055 bp, 37 predicted proteins | sample PhyTR2_FD_201031 | JGI IMG/M metagenome (GOLD analysis project Ga0308164, IMG submission 201031) | Phyllosphere microbial communities from UC Gill Tract Community Farm, Albany, California, United States - DLSLT.R2 | ecosystem: Host-associated > Plants > Phyllosphere > Unclassified | place: USA... | reverse complement strand
CTGCCGCGTCGAAGCTGACGCGGAAGTCCTGTGTCTGCTCGTAGCTGTTGCCCGGGCCGCGCAGGTCGGGGCCGCGGCCAGCGGTCAGCACGGAGACATTGTCGGCGCCGGCGATGCTTCCGGTTCGTCCTGCGCACGCCTTCACGACCAGCTTCATCGCATTGACCTGGTCGCGGTAGCTTTCGGCCCGCACGGTGACCGAGATGCGCTCCATGGTGCGCACGGTGGGCCCACGCTTCAGCATCTGCCGCTCGACGTTGCTGGTCATCCTGACCAACAAAGTCGGCAGCACGACACCGTCAGGAAGCGCGCCAGCCTTAATCTGACCTGCGGGAATGGCCGCGATCAGCGTCACGTCCGAGTTGAGCAGCTCGCCAACGATATCGACACCGGTCATGCGTCTTCGCCTTCCGGTTCAGCGGTTCCGACGATCCCCGAGCGGGTCACGCGAGCGTTGATGAAGCTCTGCGCCGCGGCGACCGCCTCGGCCCCCTTGATGTCGAGCGCGGGCCGTAGGAACGGGTTCGGCTTGGCGCCCGGGTGGAAAATGGTGTCGCCAACGAACTTGCCGCCGATGACCATCGTCCGCTTGTCCGTGGCGTTAATCCGCGCGACGCTCTTGCCGCCGCTTTCGTCTTTCGCGACCGAGATGAAATGGGCGTCGGTGCCATATTCGAGCCAGTTGGCGATCGAGCGGCCCCAGCCTTTCCGAACGGCGATCGTCACCGTCAGGCGTCCAGCCTCCGACTTGCTCCGCATTTCGAGCGCCTCGTCGACGTCGGACGAGATCGACCGCTCTTTTGCCTCGGCGAGAATGATCTTCCCGCCGGCGCGCGCCGCGCCGCGCAGCAGCTTATTCTCCACCTCGGCGGGCAGTTGCGCGATGTAACGGCGAACCGATTGACCGCCCCGGCTGGTAGCCATCAGGCGCCGTTCCCGGCCGTACTGTACTCCTCGACCATGAACTCGACGCCCGAGCGCTGCCGGATGATGGCGGGGCCCGCGATGATCTGCATGATCCGATCGCCCATCACGAACCGCATGTTGCTCGTGATGTCGTCCCGAATCCGCATACGGACCCGAGCTGGCCGGGTGGCGACGTTGATGCCCTCGGCAAGCTTCTCGCCGCGGCTGGGCAGCATGTCGACGACGCCCGCCCAGACTTCATCGACCAGCGCCCAGCTGCCGGACCCGGCGCCGTCAAAGGCCGCATCGGCAACGGGGCGCTCGATGCGGATGAAGTCGGGCAGTTCGCTGGCGGTGAGCTGAGTCATACGACGAACTTCCGCAAGGGAGCGATGAGGAAGGTGATCGCCAGCGGCAATTCCGTCAGGTTTTGTCCCGCCGCCTCGCGATTGGCGTACCATTGCCCGACGAGCAGCAGCGCCGCCTGGGCGGCAACGGCGCGATCGCGCAGCGCCGTCGCCGACAGATCGTTGACGAAGTCGCACCCCGTGGCGCCCTCAATCGCTCGCACAGCTGCTGCGATGAGGATGGCGAGATATGCGTCCTCACGATCAGACGAGCCTAGGCGAAGGTGCGTTTTCACGTCCGCGAGGGTGACGAGCTCAGCCACGGGTGAGATCGCGCCCATCGCGCCCCTTCTTCACCGCAAGCCGCCAGCCGGTGTCAGGACCGTCCGGCTTGTCGCCGGTGTCCTTCTGCGCGATCCAGAGCGAGCCGCCGAAGGTGACAGCGTCGCCCAGCGTATAGGCCTGGCCTTCCTTGAAGACGCCGCGGTCGATCACTGCCGGGACGGTGAGGTCGAAGGTCTTCACCTGCTCACCGCGAACGAATTTGAGGGTCGCTTGGCGCTCTCCGGTTTGCTCGATCGACATATCGTCGAAGCCCAAGCCAGGGTCACCGTCCTTCCCGTCGACGCGACCAAGCGGGCACATCTTGCCATCGCTCAATGTCACGACCAGCGCTCCGGTGCGGTCGATCATCGCGCCAGCGAGGCCGACGCCGTCCTTTGCAACGGGTAGCGCAGCGACAGCGCGCTCGACGGCCGATGCGATGATCGGCTCGACGTCGCTGACCGTGACGCTCTTGCCATCGGCCGGCGTCGGCAGCGCCGCAACTGCGGCTGCTACTGCCCCAGCGATGATCGGCTCGACATCAGCGACCGTAACGCTCTTGCCATCGACCGGCGTCGGCAGCGCCGAGACTGCGGCAGCGACCGCCGCCTCGACCGGCGCATTGACGTCGACCGGGGGCAGCGCGGCGACGGCGCGCTCAGCTTCCTGGGCAATGAGCGGGCGCACATCGTCAAGCGTGACGCTCTTGCCATTGATCGCGGGCGGCAGCGCTGCCACTGCCGCAGCGACAGCGGCTTCGACCGGTTCGACCAGGTCGGGCAGCGGCAGTGCCGCTACAGCTCGTTCCGTCTCAGCGGCGATCAGCGGCGTCACGTCGTCAAGCGTGACGCTGACGCCATCCTTCGCCGGGGGCAGGTTACCGACCGCGCGTGCAACTTCCGCGGCGACAAGGGGCTCGACGTCGGCGACGGTGACGTTCTTGCCGTCGCGGGGCACGGGCAGGGCGGCGATCGCATCGTCGATCATTCGCCGAACGCTGGCCTCATCCAGCGATAAGTCCCGAGATTCGAGCTGGGCGAGCCGGGCGAGCAGGGGCGCGGTTGCCTTGTCGATAGTCTCCCGCACGACCGGCGCCAGTGCCTGGGCGAGAGCTTTGGTATCAAGCATCAAGCGCCTCCCGAAAGTCTTTTTGCACTAGGGCGAAGGTGGCACGCGCCTGCTCCGCTTCGGCGGCTGGATCGGGCGCTGGGATTTCCGTCTCGCCTTTAGCGAATGGGTCTTCACGTGCGTCGCGCTTCGCCAGCGCCTCGAGGCTGTAGTTCTGCTCTTGCAGGTACGCCGTGTCGCCGCCGGTGATCGGCCCCAGGTCAAGTCGGCGCCGCGCCTCATTGATCTTCTTGATCCCCGACTTGGTCGCCATGGCTTCGGCTTCGATCAGCGCCTTGGTGTCCATGCGCAACAGGCCGTCGAGGTCGAACTCGGTGCCGATGCCCATGCCCTCGCCGATACCGAGTCCCTCATCGAGGCACAGCTCGGCAGCCTCGATCAGCGATTGCAGCGCCTGGGTATAATATTCCAGGTTGAGGCTCTCGACGTTGCTGTTCGTCGGCAGGTTGCCGATCCCCAGCTTGTAGGGCGGCACATGGAACGTCGAACAGACCACCTCGGCGGTCCACTTCAGCTGGTCGATCAGCTCTGCATCCTTGGCGGTGACGGCCATGTGCTCATATTTCAGGCCATCGCCGAGCACGGCCACGCGGCCAGAGTTCTTGCCGCCGTAATACTCGTACCAGTTGGCTTTAAGCTCGGCTGCGGACTCAGGGCTGATCTTGCCCGGTGCCGACAGTAGGCCGCCTGGGCGCGACTGGTTGCCGAAGAAGACGGCCGAATTGTCCTGGATGCGCAGCCCCTGCGTCGCCGCAAGGCCGTTCGCATAGATTGGCGACACGCCGACCAGCGGATGAAACAGGCAGTTGAACCGGTCGTGGATAAGCTCGCGTGCCGGCACGACCAGCGGGCCAGCGATCTCCGAAATGTCGTCCTGCTGCAGCTCGTAGAAGATGCTGCCGTCGTCTGCGACCAGCGGCTTCACCCGATGAGGGTCGAGCACGTAGAGTGCGATCACGACGTTGCGCGCGTCACGGCGCTTCAGGACGTAGGTATTGCCGCTGCTGAGCTTTGACAGGAACCACGATTCGAAGAACTGGATCCGGGTCTGGAAGCCGTTTGGCTTGCGCAGCACCGGCGAATAGGCGGGGCGGGTTGTTTCGGCCCAGATGCCATGCGCGTCCTGGCTGACCAGCTTAACGCGCAGCTTCGAGATGTCCGACGCGATGAGCGTCATGCACGAGAAGACGGCGTGGAAGGCCAGCACGGCGGTCTGGTTGACCTCGACGTTCTGCTGCCACGCGCCCCTATAGCTCTCGCGGACGATCGGCATCCAAGGTCCAGACGGCGTGCTGACGATGCGCGCCGCCTTCTCTCGAATGATGGGCAGACCACCTTCAGTTTCGGGTTCGGCCTGCCCGGTGGTGATCTGCCGGGAGCGCCCGAACTCCCGGCCGAGGATCCGCATCAGGCGCTCGCGACCTTGGCGATCTCTTCGAGCAGGCGCTTGTCGCCCCAGCGCATGCTGACGGTGATGCCAAGCTTGGCGGCCTTGTCACGCAGCTCATCGAGCGTCGGTGTCGCGGCGGACGGATCTGCCGACGCGTCAGCTGCGCGCGCCTTCTTGATCGCGATCAGGATGCGGGCGTCCTGGTTGCTCGCCTGGAATGGGTCGCCCGCCTGAAGCGCGCGGGTCGCGTACCTCATGTCGCGGGTGGCGATAAGGTCAGGCATAGGTCTCTCCTCAGTTGATAGGCGGGCAGGATTGCTGCCCGCCTATCCGTCTGGCTCGCTGGTCGATTAGACGCCCGCAGCCACCGGCTCGCCCCAGCGGACGGCCGTCAGGTACGCGACCGCGGTTGCGCGGCGACGGCGCCAGTTGATGGTGCGCTCGGCACGCAGACCAACCAGGTTGTTCTGCCACAGCGAGACCAGCTGCGTGCCGGTACCGGCGAGGCCGTCCTGCTGAAGGGCGCTATCCTTCATCTCGAGCGACGCTTCGCGGCTCATGTCGACCGCGATATCGCCCTCGTCGGCCTCGTAGATGTCGGCCGCGTTAACGAGCGCGACGGTCTGGCCGGCATATTCCGACACGATGACCGGCAAGCCCTCGAAGGTGCCGCCGAGCATGGTCATGCCGGAGAATTCCTTCTGCCCGAGGGCGTTGCTCATCATCGACAGGCCGAGCGCATTGGTCGCCGACATGATCCACACACCCGTCGTCAGCGAGTTGTTCGCTGCGATGAATGCAGCCATCACGGCTCGCACATCGGCACGCACCGCGTCCGCATCTCGGCCCGACGACGCCCTCGCGCTTGCGCCGTTGGTGACCGACGCCGGACGAACGGTATCTGCACCGGCATTGGTCGGATCGATGAACGCCAGATCCTGCGTCTCGACCAGCGCAGCCTTGAGCGCGTCGCGAACGACCGCTTCAGAACTCGGATTCGAGCTGCGGATGTTCTCTTCGGTCAGCACGGCGATGTTGGCGACCTTGAGGCGGCCGAGAACGCTGCGCTTGAAGTCGAACGACGTCAGCGGCTTGGGCTTGCCTTCGCCGACCCAGTAGCCCTGACCGCCGCCGGTCTGAAGGATGACGGGCTCGTCGAAGCCGATCTTCCGGAGCTCCGGAATGCCGTTGGTCCCGAACTTGCCGAGAATGGTGGCGGGACGAAGGAACTCGGCGAAGTCGACGAAAGCGGCGCCCTCGGGGCTGTGCAGTGCAGCGGCCCAGCTGCCGGGCTGGTTCGAACCGGCTGCGACTGCGGCCTTGATCGTGCCGACGACGTCGCTGTCGGCGCCATACATGCGCTGCGCCACGTCCATCACCGGCTCGGAATCGAGGCGCGAGACGGCGCGGGCCTTGGCATAGCGCGCGAAGGCGATGCCGGGAGCGAGCTTGGGCTGCGCCTTGACCTGGGCCACGCCGCCGCGCTGTGCGGCTGCGGCCGAGGGGTCACGCACGTCCTCGATCGGCTTTGCCGTCTTGGCAATGGTGCGCTCGGCGGTGCGCAGGCGATCGAGGTGCTTGTCGATCGCGACGACGTCTGCGGAATGGCCGTCATATTCCTCCGACTGCGAAGCATCGAGCGTGGCGCCATCGGTGGCGGCCTTGGTCATGATCGCGTCCATGGCACCGACGACCGAGGCGCGCTTCGCCTCATACGCGGTGATCTGTTCAGCAAATTTGGTCACTTCAAATCCTTCGAATGGTGTTGATGACGAATGGCTTCGCCCGGTCGCGGGCGGGGTCATCCAGCTTCACCACGCGAACCGATTTGCCGACCGCGGCAGGTTCTGGGTTGGCGGGAATCTCGGGGTCGGGAACGCCGGCTTCCTTGCGCAGGGCGGCGTCGATCGACTTGATCTGGCTGATGATGGCATCGCTGTTCGCGGGGATCGTGACCGCGGACAGCTCGTAAACCTCGGTCTCCGTGTACCGGATGCCACCGTTGTCCATGTAGCTGTACTCGATCGGCCGGAAGCCGATGCTGACCGCACGGACCAGGCCGAGCTTGATCGAGTGCCACGCCTCGTCGAGGCGGTCCTTCAGCGTGCCGGGCTCATCCAGCTTGGCGACCGTGGCCTCGAACACGATCCCCTTGGCGGTCGGCTTCTCGAAGGTCACACTGCCGATCGGCTGGTCATGCTTATGCTGCCACAGCAGGGAGATCGGATTGGCGAACTTGACGCCCAGCGGCTCGATGATGTCGCCGACGCGGTCAACGCTGGGCGACGTGGCGATGCCCCGGATAATGCGGGCGTCGTCGTCAGCCGACTTGATGGTCAGCACACTGAATGCGCGGTTCTGCATGAGGAGGCCTTTCAGAGGAACATGACCTGCAGCCCGGCGCCTGCGGCTTCCGGGTTGCGGGTCATCAGCATCACCGCGTTGAAAGCGGCGACGAGGGGATCGATCTTCGCCTTGCCGGCGATCTGTTTGGTGATCAGGACGGCGTTGCCGCGCTGCTCCGCTTTCGCGTTGCCGACGCACCACGCCATCAGCTCCTGATTGCCGTGGACGAGCGTGCCGTCTTTCAGCTTGCGTTCCGTGCCCCACACGGCGCCGGAGAGGCGGAAACCCTGGCTAACGGCCACGATCTGCTTTTCTGTAAATCCGCGACCCGCAAGCTCGTCGACGAGTGCCGTCACGCCTTGGGGATCGAGCCCGATAGCGGCCTCTTCAGGGAACAGGCCCGCGTCCTTCACACGCTCAAGCAGGTCGGCGACGTCGACAAGATCCTGCGTTGGGGTGACGCATTTTACTAGCGTGCCCTCGCCGATGAAGTCGTTCAGGCGGCTCGCAATGTCCTTGCGCCGGTCGAAAACGTCCTGCTGCGCCCACGCCCGACACCAAAGCAGCCACTGCTTGGTAACCTTGTGCCGCCCCAAAAAAGCGAGGCCAAGAAGATCGTCCAGCCCGCCGCCGTCGCCGCCGACGACGATCACCTCGCAGACCTCAAGCAGATGTTCGAAGGTGCCATTCCAGAGCGCCACCGGTGCGGCTGCGCCCTCCCAATACGTAGCGCCGATCCATGCATCGTGTCGCAGCCCGACACCGATCTCAACGTTCAGATGCTTGGCGTAGAAGACCTGCTTGGTGCCGTCCTCAGCGTTGGCGACCTTGCGGAACTGGCTTTCCAGCCACTGCTGGCTGACCGACCTCCCGATGTTGGGGTTGGTGATGTAGAAGTTCGCCGGGTCGAGGTGGTCGTCCGCAGCGATCATGTCTTCCGGGAACTCGTAGAGCACCGGCAGAAACTCGGGGTCGTCGACCACGCCGTCGCGGACGTCGCGGGCATAGGCCAACTTCTCTTTGAACACGCCAGCGGGCGGTTCGTCGGACTGCGTCGTCAGGTAGAGGGTGTATCCCTCCGGCCGCGACACCTGGCCGCCCGAGGCCTCGCGAAACATGGCGTCTGCCGTGGCCTTCTTGCCGAAGAGCCAGAGCTCGTCGACCAGCACCCGGCTGGCCTTCTTGCCCGACACCGTCGCGCTGTCCGCCGCCACCACCTTGAGCGTCGCCTTCGTGACGCGGTTGGTAATCAGCCTGATATGCTCCTGGATATGCAGGAGATCGCCGAGCTCCTCATCGGCGCGGATCATGTCGCAGGCTGGCTTGAAGCTGTTGCCGGCCACCTCGATGGTCGGCGCGAGGATCAGGTTCTCGTCGGACGGGCGCCAGCCGCAGATCAGCTCGGTCAGCATGATGCCCGCGGCAATCGTCGACTTGGTGTTCTTCTTCGAGACGAGCAGCAGGCCCTCGCGGACCATCTGCTGTCCCGTATCAGGGTTATAGGCGCCGAAGATCGCCGCGGCGAAGTCCAGCAGCCAGGTGTCCGCGCTCTCGCCGATCGTCCAAGTGCGCCCCGTCGCCGGGTTGATGCCGAGGTCGGCAATGCTCAGCGAGGAGAAGACCTCCATCTTGGCTTCGGCCGAAGCCGGGAACAGCGGCGAGAATGGGATCAGGGACCGGCGTTCGCGTATCCTCTCCTTCCAGTCAGGAGATGCCGTCGACCAGGTCGGCACTTAGCCGACCGCCGATTCCGCGCAGCTCGCCTCGCCGGCAGCGATTGCGAACCGGACCAAACGGTCGTCTTCGTATATCGCGGTGAGCGCGCCCCAACCCATTTTCGGCCCGTCGTCGAAGACGCCAAGAAAGCCGTTGAGGACATCGAGCACGCCGGCGCGAGCAATACCGTCATCGACCCCGACTTGGACTGTGGGGTGCGACGCTAGAGCGTCGTTGCAGGGCAGGCGTTGTGCGATCAACTCCTGGACGAAGGCCTGATCGACCTCGATCAGGCCGTTCAGAAATGCAGCGAGGTCCGCTGCCTCTTGCCGGATAAGCATCGTCACTTCCCTTCGATTTCGCAGGATCACCGCTAAGTGACGGCTTTCAGTGTAGGCGGCCCCATCGCGCCGAACCGGCGCCCGCCGCCCACTGCGTTTGCCCGCTCCAGCGTCGCGGCCTTCTTGCCTTGAGGCGCGGACGCTTCGTTGAGGGTCTTCAATGCCAGGGCCAGCGTCTTCATGGTGTTGGCCCTGTTCGTGAGGCTGACGGCTCGCATCATGGTCGCGCGCCGATCCTCTTCATCATCACCGTCGGTCGCCTCGATGATCATGTCCTCGAGTTCGCCGCGCCGGCTGGTGATCACGTCGAGCTCGTCGAGCATTCGCCAGACGAGGCCCCGTCCGCCATCGGCGATCTTGCCGGCCTCGACCGGTTCGTCCGCATTGACTGGCGCCGGCGGGGGCGGGGAGCGCTCAGGTTCGCACCGGTTCGCAGTGCGAACCTTGCGGGGCTCGCGAACCCACTTTTCGGCCTTTGCTCGCTTACGAATAGCCGTGTCGGATATCTCGTGCCGATCAGCTATTTGGCGAATGGAATCATCACCGGCCAAGTATTCGAGCTCGATGCGCGACCAGTCCGCAGTAGTTTTGCGAGCTGCCATTGCGGAGCTCCTCGGCTCAAAGTTCGCACCCTAGGACTCTCCAGCAGGATTTATTGTCTGCGTGAGAGCCTATGGGGTCCAGCAGGGCGCACCCTGCCGATGGTCCGACCCTCCCCCCCGGGGGTGGGGCGGCGTGGTCAGTGTCGTTGGGCGCGCTCAGCGCGCTGCTTGCGGCTGTTGTGGCAGGGAGTGCAGAGGCACTGCAGGTTGCGCTCGTCCCAGAAGAGGACCTCATCGCCGTGATGCTGCCGCTTGTGGTCGACGACGAGCTGCGACGTGTCGACAGTCATAAAGCCGCACCCGGGCCACTGGCAGGTGAACATGTCGCGGGTCAGAATGACCATGCGCAACGCTCGCCAGCGCGCTGTCTTGTAAAGCTTGCGCCAAGGCGCGTGCAGCATGCGGTCCTCGTCGCGGGTGCGGTCGATAGGCGGCAAAGAACCAAGCCCGGGGCGCAGGGATGTGAGGCGGCTCGGTAAAGCTTTTAGCTTGCTCATCAGTAACTACGTGCTTGGAAAACGTGCAATACATACTGAGTCGGTTTGCGACTCGGGGGCACAAGATGAAAGAAATGGAACGCTTTGCGGCTCAGGGCGATAGCGGCGGACGGTACACCGTCATACGATGGATTAACATGACTAGGTTTCACGACCTCGACAGCGGCATCATTACGCATCGAGAGAGCACTGTGTACCAGCTTCTTGACGGCACGCATGTAAACATTAAGGGGCCCGGCATGTTCGAGATTTGGGATACCGAAGAGCGAATTCGGGAAGTCCTGGATAGCCCACTTCTGAAGATACAAGGATCCGCCTCGACTAAATATCCTGACGCCGATCTGCTCATCGTTTAAAGGCAGCATCGCCCATTCCTCGCGAGGAAGTTGAACGAGCGGTGGCAGCGGATCACGGGCAGCGACATATGCACTCTCGCTCCGTAACTAATTAGCGCCCACGTACGGCGGCCCGCAGGTCGATCGCTGCCTGCTCGATCAAGCGCTCGCTACGCCCCTGATGGCGCGACCCGCTCGACATCTCCTCGGCGATCCGCAGTACGCGCATGCCGATAGCCTCTACATGGTCAGCGGTGGTGAAGTTGAAGGCGTCTCGCGCTGCTCCTGCCATTCCGCACCTGATCTCACGCTCAATTACTTGGCGCCGTCAAATCACCGAGATTCTGCGCGCAAGCGCGCCTGTGCGCCCTGTGCCCTCGCGGCGCAGGCTTTGAAAATTCCCAGCGCGGCGGTTCCAGCGACAGCCGGCTGAGACTTGAGGGCTGCAGCAACAGTTGCGGGAACCCGTCCATCCAGCCGCCCCATATAGAACGCCGCCGTCAAATTCGCGACCTTCCGCGTTGGCTCGTTCTCGGCCTGCTCGCCGACGGCACTGGTTACAACCAGGCACCGGACATCGTCGTTCACCGTCTGCGCGTGCGCCGGAGCGGCAACTAAGATGGATGCTAGAACCAGACTGACGACGTTCTTCATACAAAGTTCCTGAGCGTAGTGGGCCTACAAGCATAGGCCACATCAACGCACAAAGTAACGTCGCGTCTGACCATGCCGTAGGACAATCGCTCGGAACATAGCTCCAGAGTGAGAGGACGAGGGTGGCTAGCCAACGCGCTCTCGAAGGTTCTGCGCCAGTTGCTCGACATCCTCGATAAGCGGATCGCTGCGACCATGATGGCGCGATGGGCTGCGCACATTTCTGGAGATCCGAAGTAGGCGCATGCCGATCGCCTCGACATGGTCAGCTGTGGTGAGCCGCATATGCGGTGCAGCCATCATCATCTCCGGATATGCAGACATGCTTACGACCACCCGCGAGGAGTGGCCGAAGAGGGATGCGGAAGAGCCTATTGCTCCACTTCGTCTGTCCCTTAGCTGCTCAAGCAGCGTCCCTTGTGAGGGTGTTCCCGCTCTGTACACCAGACGGGCGCACTCGCCAAGCCTCTACTTCCATGATCAGGACACCGCCAAAGTGGATCCGCGCTGAGGTGCCGCGGCCCTCAATCACCGTGCCGACCATGCCCGCAAGAGCTGGCATATCATCAACTGTCACCTGCTCGCCTTGCTCAAACTGGCGGCGTTCCTGACGCAGCGCCTTGCGCCGTGCACGTTCGGTACCCAACCGCTCGGCCCGCGCGCGGCGCTCGTCTGCGCGCTGCTCAGCCTGACGCTCTCCCTCGATCGCCTCGACAGCCTCAGCCTCGGCCTGCCGCAGTCCAGCCACCTGATGCTCTGCCACGACTGGCACCCGGTCATCGACCTGCAGCAGGGTGAAGCGAGGATGCGGGCCATAGGTCAGGGCGCCGGCTCGGATGATGTCGTGCAACCTGTCGGCGCGGGCGAACACGAACCCGGGCAGGATCGCCAGATCGACCTCTATCAGCAGCCGGCGCTGCCCCATGGCAAGGCGTCGGCGCTTGCCAGGTGCATCACGCTTCACCGTGCGCCGTGGGGTCCAAGCCTCGATCCCCGCTTCATTCAGCGTGGCGGCCAGCCTGAGCGTCGCCGCTGATCCCGTTCGCAGAATGCACCATCCGTTTCCCCGCCCCATCGTCTCAACCCTCGCTCTTATAGGTGGTCATCGCTTCTCATTCCGGCATTGGGCTTGGCAGCGCTCGATGACGCGCTTGAGAGCCAGCACATCGAACGTTTCCACCTTCAGCAGCGTGGCGTTGGCCGTGATCGCTCCACCGTCCTCATACCGGTATCCCGCGGCGGTCAGCTCTCGGCGAAAGATTGGAAGCTTCCAGTCGTCGACCGCGATGCCAGCCTTCACGACCCGACCTTTTCGTTGGTGCCATCCCATACGAACTGACCGCTTTCGCCGACCGGGAAATGCGTGCCGCAGCCACAACAGAACGTGCCGCTGTAAAATTCTGGATCGCGCGCATAAGTCTCGGCGAGCGACTGCCCCATAGTGGTGACTACGCCGCAGGCTTCATGCACATACGACCTGCGAACCGGACGGACGAACCCCTTTGCGCGCTCAGCCTCCGAGAGGACGACGTAGGCCTTTTGTTGACCAGCGCGTGCGCCGCTCTCGATGATATCCCGGTGATCATCGGTGACCGGCGAACCGTCCGTCAGGACCATCCAATCGTCACTTGGCTGCTGCTCAATCATCATCGTTCTCCTGAAGGTGCGCGCAGGGCGCGCGATGGATCCATGCCGTGCTCGACCAGCATGCGGCGCAAGCGCGAGACCTCGGGAAGGCGCGGAACACTGAGGTCGCTGGTGACGCCAGCGCGCGTCGCTTGGTCGATCGCGCAGGGACCGCACCGAACATGCTCGCCATAGTCGAAGCACATATCCGGCGAGCGACCGATGCCATCGACGTCATCCTTCCACAGCATGCGGCCGGGGTCGGTCATTGTCCGACGATTGCGCTCGGCCTCGGTCATGCTGCCATCTGCTCGTCATAGGACTCGCCGGGATCGATGCCGAAGAGGCGGATGTAATCAGCCCGGGTCGGCTTGCGGCTGGGCGCGCCGGAAGCGCCTGCCACTGATACCGGCTGCGATGGGTCGCGAACCGGGCCCGCACCGCGGCCTATCTTGAAGCGCTCGATTATCTCGGCCGCCTCTGCCGGCGTGCAGCGGTCAGGCTCGGGCAACGCGGGCGTTTGAACGCCGACAGCCGGCGCGGCCAGCCGCCGGCGACGAGCCCAAGCCTCGCTGATCTCAGCCATGATGGCAGGAACAACCTTCGACGGGTGGTCAGCCTTCTGCATCGCTGCTTCAGCACCGCGCTGAAGCAGGCCAGTCGGGATGCCGTCGAGCGCGATCCGGGCAGCTTCGAACCAGGTGTCTTGGCTGTCCTCGTCCATGCCCACTGGCGCGACGAGCTGGAGGCATGGGAGCAGAGTCGTGATGAACGCGTCATCAGACGCCGGCTCCAGGTCCCGATAGTCCGCGGCGCGCCTTGAATCGCTCGGCAGCATCGACCGTGCGACCGTGACCGCTCCGCGACTGCCCGTTTCCGCCCACACGTCCGTTGCCTGATCGTTGTCCATCTCGGTTATCCTGTTCGATTATCCAGTTGCTCCACGCCTTCTGCCAGTCGGCTTTCCGGCCCAGCCCGTCCTTGTCGGCGGCGTTCGCTGCCCAATTCCGGAAGCTTTCGAGTGCGCGCAGGCTCCAATCCTTGCCCCGTCGATCGACGATTGCTCGAGCAACGGTGTCGTCTGCGAACCGAACCGGTGCCCAATCTTCTGGAAGACGGAACGGCTTGATCTTCACGGCCTGCACCCGCCCGCGCCTCGAAGGAGGCGAAGCCTCCGGAGAGGTTATGGTTCTTGATGGTTTGTCCGAAGCGGCTTCGGGGGTCAGCGCTGTTCGCTTCGGGGGTGAAGCGGCTTCGGGGTGAAGCGGCTTCGGGGGTGAAGCGGCTTCGGGGGTTGGGTGCACGATGTACCGACATCCGCGCCCTGCGATTTCCTGCCGGCTCATGTGGCCGCTAGCTACGAGGGATTTGATGGCAGCCTGGACGGTGCGGTCGCTCTTGCTGCACTTCGCCGCCAAGGTCGCCATCGAGGGCCAGCAGAGGCCTTCATCGTTGGCGCAGTCAGCCAACGCGAGAAGGACGATCTTCTCGCTATCTGGCAGTGTCACGCTCCACACTGCGGTCATGATCCGGACGCTCATCGGCGGTTCTGCTCGGCAATGGCGCGCAAGGCGCTGAGTTCGGCGCTGATCGATTCCAAGCCGCGCGCGATGCGGATCAGCTGCCAAACCGCGTACAGCGTGACGAAAATCACGAAGAGCTTATCGGTGTTGTCCATTACGCGAGCGCCTCCGCGCGTAGCTTGGCGGCATGCTCGATCATCAGCGCAGCGCGCGCGTCGAGCGCGTCAGCCGCCGCACGGAGATCGTCACACGAGATCCCGCGCTCGGCGCCGGTCTTCGCGCGCAGGCTACGGGGTTCGATGTTCATCGCTTCCGCGAGCGCCGCGGCGCTGCCAAGCAGGACGCCAGCCTTCATCAGCCCGGCCATCCGCGGCACAGACAGCATGTGCGACGTGTGAGCCGCTTTGGCGGCTCGCTTAGATGCCAATCGCTTGGCCGCGTCGGCCGCCTCCTGCTGACGCCGGAGATCGCCGCGCACGCGCATGACCGCGTCAAGATCTTCGACGGTGGAGAGGTGAGCCGGTTTAGCGGTGCACGTAAGGGTATCGGCCTGCATGTCAGAGCGTCCCGGTCGCGGCGGCGCCGGACATCCGCGCGATCTGGGCTGGGCTGTAGAGCGTCAAGATCTTCGCCGTGGCGACCGAGCAGCCGAGCAATTCGGCCTTTCGCTCGAACATCTGCACCATGGCCCGCCGCAGCAGTTCTGATGGGTCGATCTTTGCCGGCCGGGTTCTGGGCGCAGGTGTTGACTTCTGCGGCCTCGGCCTACGCGGACCAACCCAGACAGGCTTTCCCTCGCGGATCATGCGCTTCCGTGCGTATCGTACCTGCTCATAGGTGATGCCGGCACCCGACACGCTGGAAGCCAGCATCGTGTAGACGTCGAGCTGTGCGTGCGTGACCAAGAGCGCCTCGATCAACGACCGCTGTGCTGCCGACGCGTCAACGACTCCTGCCGGCGTGGGGCGCTTCGTCATGCCGAAGCCTTCCAGTCGAGGAAGAAGAGCTCTGGCGGTCCCTCGTGGGCGTGCTCCCAGACGAACCACGCAAAAGCGATGACCCCATGGCCTTCGCCTTCCCCGGCGAGCTTCCCGCGACCCATCGGCACACGCCGCGACATGATGTAGACGCGGGCAAGCGGTGTGCTCGGGAACCACTTGCCCCGCTCGACGCCTTCCAGGAACGCGAGGCGAAGGAACATCACGACCTTGCCCGTCGTGAGCATCAGCGCGCGGTCGATGAATTGGAGGGCGTCGCGGAACGGCGGGTTCGTGAAGATGTTCGGCGCGCGAGGCTGCCACTGCATCAGGAAGTCGAGCTCGCCCTCGCCATAGCCGCGATCGATCAGGTCGGTGCTGACGACGGTATAGCCGGCGGCAGCCAGCGCATCGGAGATTGCGCCATCGCCGCATGCAGGCTCCCAGATCGCCCCGTCGAATTTCTCGACCTCGAGCAGCGCGCGCGTCGCCGCGGGCCACGTCGGATAGAAGTCATGTGTCTCGCGGTTGACCGGATCATCGGTCTGCGCACGCGAGAATGCCTTGCCACCCGCCACCGAAGGCGAGGTGTCAGGCACACGTGCAAACTCGCTCGCAGAACCGGGCTCAACCGGCACTGCGCTATTGAGCGCGTCCATAGTCATCTCCGTTGCGGGGTTTTCCGCGTGATATTCGTCAGTTATTCGTCGACCGCGTCCGACAGCTGGGCGATGACAGCGCGTGCGCGCGTCTTCAGCTTGGCTGCCTCGACGTGATCAATCTTGCCGTCCGACCGTGCGACGCAGACCTCGGCGACGAGGCCCGATGCAGCGGCAGCGATACCGTCCCAACAGGCTTCCGAATGCTCGATCGGCGTGAAGCGCGCGTCGCCTGGCTCGGTCAGCATGTTCATCGCCTCGCGCGGCAGATACTTGCGGAGGATCAGGGCCGTCGACAGCGGCATTGCCGTCCCGTTCGCATAGCTCTTCAGCGTGCTCGTCGGGATCCCAGAGGCGGCAGCGAGGGCCGAACGCGGCATCGGTGTGCCATCCCCGACGAACATCGAGAACATGAGGATCTGTCGCTCGGCGATTTCTTGCGCCAATCGGCTGTCAGCGGACATGATTGCGCTCCTGAGTTTGCGTACCAAGCTGGGTATGGACACCGAGACCCTGATCACCGCCCCGAAGGTCGTTCGCCTCGCCGTTGCTCGCGCGCTGCTCAAGCATTGCGAGCTCGTGGCGGCAGCACAGGTCCACCAGCCAGACGAGGCCCGTGCACGCGATGGTAACGATGATGATGCCGAGGATTGTCATGCGGCTTCCCGATCACGAGAGGGACAAACCGGCTGCTGGCAGCACCGAACCGCAATTGCGTCTCGGCTACCGCAGGCCGTGCAGTGCGTGACGTCGAGGACCGGTGCCTCGTTGTACGAAGGATCCGAGGCAGCATGGAAAGCGAACCGCTGCGAGCCGATCGCGATGATCGCGGTCGCGGCGCCAGCGACGCGGGACGGCTCCATGCTGAGGAGAGTGAGCAGCACCTATGCCGCCTTCTTCTGGCTGACGGCGTGGTCATACGCTGCCGTCAGATCGCTCTGCCGCCAGGCCGGCACGCGGTTGTGCGTCTTCCAGTGCTGAACGGTCGTAGGCGCGATGCCGAGCACAGCTGCGGTTTTGCGAACCCCGCCGATCGTCGCAATGATCTGGTCAACGTTTTCCATGACCTAGCAAGTACGGTATCCGTACATGTTTGGCAAGAGGATTGTGCGACTTTCCCTCTGGCGCGTATCCCGTGGGCCGCCCATCAACTAAAAATGGACACGTCCGAAAAGATCCTTGCGGCCTTGCGCGAGCGTAATGTCACGCATGCGCGGATCGCGTCGGTCCTTAACGTGACGACGAACAATGCAACTCGGCTCTACAATCCTGACCCGAAAACCGGGAAAACGCGGAAGCTGAGTTTTGACGAGGGCATGGCCTTAATCAGCGCGTTCGACCTGGATAACCAAGACGAGGATCGCCCTATTGAGCCGATGAGCCTACCAGTCGCAAGGTTGGCGGTTCAGTATATTGCTCAGCAGCTTGGCGTGCGGATCGATCCCGATGATGAGCGAGTCGAAGACCTCGCTCTAGACATTCGAGCATATTCTGAGTTCGCCGCATCCTCTCAGATTGGCGACAATCTTGACCGGGCGGAGGGTTGGCTTGATGGTCGTCGATCGCGCCTGCCAGCTCGCTCTTAAGCTGCAACGTCAGCAGCAGGTCGCGCTCAGTCGCCGATAGGCGACGCTCATTTTCGTGCGCCAATCTCATCGGGAGGGATAGCCTGGCAGCAAGCATGCGCCTTCTGACGTAAGGCCGCTCAACGGTAAGACTTGGGACTCGCTCGCCATGTTCTCATTGTGTTCTCCTGCGTGGCGCGTGTCGATAGGAAATTTCTTAGCCCGGCATTTTATCAAGTTGGACGGAATGTACGGAAACCGTTTGACATGAGCATACGGTAACCGTTCATGTCGACTATCAGGCCAGCCCGGCCCGGTAGGAGACCAACGTGGCCGAGCAGGCTTCCACAGATTGGATCGAGTGCGATGGGGCAGGGTGCCCTGTCTCGGATCTTGCACGTGTCCATGTGCAGTTTCGCTTCGATCTTGACCGCCGCACAGCGGAGCTGGCCAACCCCGCCATCGGCGTTCCGGCGCATGTCTACAGTGACTGCTGGATCCATCAGGGGGCCAAGTCTGACATCGTAGCTTGCCGGGTGGTCGCATGAGCGCGTCTGTCGGCGAGCCGGGGTATCTGCCGTACTGCGGTGGTTGCTCGACCATGATGCGGATGCATCGCGACGAGGTGAAGCAGGTGTTCGCCTGCCGGTTCTGCGGTCTCGAAACCCGCCGCGTGAACGGCGAAGACATGTTCGATCGCACCGCTCCGGGACTTTCGGCATGATGCGCGTCGATACCCGCCCGCGCCGCCAGAACAGCGGCAAGGCCGCGATTGATCGCGCCCACCCATCGCACCTGCAATGGCTTCGTGGCCGACCCTGCGCCGTCGTCAACGGCGATTGCTGGGGCCGTATGGAGGCCGCGCACGTCGATCACGCCGGAGGTAAAGGCGTTGGAATCAAGGTGGCGGACTACAAGGCCGTCCCGCTCTGCCAGCATCACCACGCCGAGCTTCACCGGGGCGCGAAAACGTTCGAGGCGGTCCACAAGATCGACCTTGTCGCCGCTGCCCGCGCCTATGCCGCCAATTCGCCGCACCGCGGTCGTTGGGCTGACGTCGAAGGCGCGCCGCGATGACCGGCCGCACGATCGCCTCGCACGATCCTGATCTCGCGCAGACCATCACGGACATGGCTGCAGCCTGCCATCGGCTTGCCCTGGCCGAGGAGCGGATCGTTCTCGCGCACCGAGCCGATAATGCGGCTCACCTGTTGCCGAACGCGGTCGCCAGTGCTGGCGCGATCCGCGACACGATCGCCACCCGCGCCGCGCGGCTAAACATCAAGCCGTTCGGGCTGCGCCTGATCATCGAGGAGCACGAGCGGCTGCGTGAAAAGCAAGGCCGGCGCCCGACGATGGAGCAGCTGGAGCGCGCCTTGGAAGCGGCAACCGATCTGCTCACCCGGCGCGCGCAGGCTGATGAGGCCTACAAGTGCGAGGCCGAGTTCCACGCCCGCAGATCAACCCAGATGGCCGAAGCGAGCGTCAACGCCGTTGCATATTTGAGGGCCTGCGCATGACCTATGCCCCACGCCCACGCCCGCGCCCCATGGGCGAGATCCTCGGCCGCCAGCCGGCGAGGATCCTCGTTACCCCATCGAAGACGCCCAGCGCTTGGTACGGCGCGATCCGCGGCGCGGTGAAGACCGGGTTCGGCGATCACAGTATCACCGGAGGCGCGCGGTTTACTGAGCAGCAGAACGAGGCGCTGATCAGCCGCGGCATGGATATCCTGACCGCGGAAGCCATGACGGTGCAGCGCAACGCGGGCGACCACGAGATCTGCAGCGGCACCGGGCTTCCCGGGGTCTATCAGTTCGAATGCCCGGTCTTGTCGCGTCGCGCCGATGGCCGCGTCCGCGTCATCGCGCCCAGCGGTGCCGAGAAGCTCGTCGAGGGTGACGGCTGGACCAGCCCGCGCCGCTCGCGCCGCAGGTTCGCGGCGTGAGCTATCTCGACCCTGCTGGCGCCGCAGCGCGCGCGCCGCTGCCCCCAATCCCCGATCTAATGGGCGTCGTCTCCGCGGAGATCCTGATCGACCTGATGATCGCCATCCTCACCCTCGGAGATCGCCCGTGAACTGGACCAACATCATGCACGGTGCCGGCTTGATGAGCCTCTTGGCCATCGCCATCATCGCAGGCGTCATCTTCTTCGAAGACGTCTACCGTCGCTGGCCCCAGATCATGACCGCCCTGCGCGGCAATGATCGGCCCGGCTTCGTGCCCCTCTCCCCGACTGCCTCGGTCCGCCCCATCCGGACGTCCGTTCCCTCGTTGCGCGCTGTCGAGGCTGGCGCGCAGCCAACCACTCTGGTGATCCACTGTGGCTGATGGTGTCGACATGGCGAACGACGTGCCCCAGGCCGCCCTCGAGCGCAGCATCCGCGCTGCGCGCGCTCCGATCCCGATCGGCGTCGCCCGTAGGAGCCAAGATTGGGGCGAGCGGGCAGCGCTCACTGGCAACGGGAGCCTCTATAACGACGAACGTACTGTGAAATCTGTTGCAGGCCGCCGTACCGTCACGCTCTTTCACAGAAATAGTGGCATGAAGCTGTGGCGGAGATACTCAGCCCGGAATGCCCCAGTTGGCATCCTCGTTGGCAGCCTTGGCTGTTCGAACCAGATGCTCGACGTAGTTCTGAAAAACCGGAACAGTAAACGTGACGAGCGTTGGTTCGCCCTGTGGCTCCTTAAACGTCAGGACGACGAACCGGCTGCCTTCCTCGTCAAGTACGAGCCCGGCCTCCATCGCACCAGTGCCGCTGGGAGTGATGATCGTCGCTGCCATGGTAGTGCCTCTATGGTCGTCCAAAGAGCGGCTTTAGCGCCGCGGAACCGCCGCGTCAGCGTCCGTCGAGCTTTACGCTGCGTCGGCGGTCTTTTGCGACGCGCCGCGGTCATTGGCAGCAACAGCTGTTTTAGTCGCGGATACGACACGCGCTGTACCGCCTCGCGCCTTCGTCCTGCGATATTCCAGATAAAGTGCAATCAAAGAAAACATGGCGACCTCGAGACGAGTCCTGCTGGATGGCAGGACAGGCTCGGCACATGTGACGGCGCGCTAGGCACTTCAAATGCGTTTAATCAAATCGACGTTGCGCCAATCGAAAGCGCACATTGTCACCTCACCACGGGAATGTCGTCAATCAGAGCGGCCAGCGAACCGTCTTTGAAGGTGTGCGGTCGCACAATTCTATCAGGAAGGGAGATTTTTAGATGGCGCCGGTCAATCGGCTTCATAGCCCGAACCTTTTGGGCCATTAATAATAACGACCCCTCGAACAGAAGCTCGTTTCCTTCGTCGTCTTTTTGCGCTGCTGGCATCCGCACCAATGTTGCGGCCTCGGTCCACGGGAAGTCCATTTATTGCATTCCTAAAAACGTCCCGCGCCCGGTCATCATACCACTCCGGCGCCACTATGCCATTGATCTTATGAAGGATCGAAGACGGCATATTGCGCCCATGAACACTCAGCACCGTAGCACGCTGCGCCTCAGCGCGTGCAGTTGACATGGTGCGCTTATCGCCCCGGAGGGCGGGCCTCTTTCCTGCCACCCAAAAACCCTCGCCGCTGGGTCCCGCAACCGCTGGTCTCGCCTTGAAAGCTCAATTCACAGATCAGGAAGGACAGAACCGATGAGCGCAGCTCCGTATTGGCCGCGCATGCTCAAGCGGGCGAACGCCGCGAAATACTGCGAGCTCACGCCGCAGCAGTTCGACGCGGAGGTGTTCGCCGGCCGGCTGCCGGGGTCGGTTGCGATGTCGGGCGGGCCGCGTTGGGATCGCGCCGCACTCGACGCGAGCCTCGACGAGATGTCGGGTGGGGTCAACGACTGGCGGAAGGATCAGCCGGGCCTTGCCGCATGACCTGCCTAAATATGTGAAGCGGGTTCGGTCGAAGGGCCGGGAGTACCTGTATTTCGACACCGGGAAGGTGGTCGACGGCAAGCGACTGATGACGCGCCTGCCGCCGCTCCGGTCGATAGAATTCGGAGGCAGCTATGCGGCGCTGATGGGCCACCGCAACCGGAAGACGAAGGCGACACTCGTGACGATCCCGGTTCTCGTCGACATGTACCAGCGTGGGGCCGCCTACGGTGCTTTGGCGCCGTCGTCGCGCAAGCTGTACGATATCTATCTTCGCCGCCTGGAACGCGCGCTGCCAACGGCGCCGGTCAATGGGATAACTCGCGGCGACATGCGGACGGTGCTGGACAAGATGGCTGCGACGCCGGGTGCCGCGAACGCCTTCCTTCGGACAAGTGGCGCGCTGTTCGCCTGGGCTGTCGATCGCGAACACATCGCGAAGAACCCGTGCGATGGGATCGTGATGATGGAGGGGGGCGAGCACGAGCCTTGGCCTCAGCATGTACTGCGCGCCGTGCTTGAGGCCGAAGACCCCACCGTCCGATTGCTCGCGCATCTGCTCTACTACACCGCGCAGCGCCTCGGCGACGTGCTCAGAATGACCTGGTCGGATGTTGCTACCGATCGCGTCGAGGTCCGCCAAGACAAGACGAAGAAGCGGCTAAGCATCCCGGTCCATAGCGCGCTGAGCGCGGAGCTTGCGAAGCACGAGCGGGTTGAGGGGGCGATATGCCGGACGCCGCGCGGGGCGCCGCTGCGGGACGACAACGCCCGCAAGATGCTGAAGGCTTTCTCGGCCGCTGCCGGCGCGCCCAGCGTACCGCATGGCCTGCGCAAGAACGCCGTGATCGCGCTTCTCGAGGCCGGGTGCTCAACCGCCGAGACCGCATCGGTCAGCGGCCAATCGCTGCAGATGGTCGAGCATTACGCCCGACAGCGCAACCAATCGACGCTCGCCGATGCCGCCCTTGCGCGGTGGGAGAGCAAACCGTGAACGTACAAACAGTGGAAAACTCTGCTCGCGACTCGCGCAATTCCGCCAACTCGGGTTATCTGTCAATTAACCCGACAAGATCGAGGGCCTCGAGCAAGGCACGATGCGCGACCTCGATCCGGGCGACAAGCGCCGCGTCGCCGATCGCATTCGCGTCGATCGTCTCGGGCCAGTGCTCGGTGACGAGGCCGGCGATACGGTCGAGGCTGGCGTGATCGACGAGGAAGCGGGGATCGACCGTCCCGGGATCGGCGA
>Ga0308164_10001925_pt1 | contig 22071 bp, 16 predicted proteins | sample PhyTR2_FD_201031 | JGI IMG/M metagenome (GOLD analysis project Ga0308164, IMG submission 201031) | Phyllosphere microbial communities from UC Gill Tract Community Farm, Albany, California, United States - DLSLT.R2 | ecosystem: Host-associated > Plants > Phyllosphere > Unclassified | place: USA... | reverse complement strand
CTTTTATCGGTACTGCCTCCCAGAAAGGGAACAATTCTGACCAGGTCATTGGTCGCCTGGATTGCTTCGGTAATCATTCTTTACTCTCCCGGTACTTCTTCACCAGCTTGTCATATTCCGCATGCGTTACGATGTGCTTGATAAAAATTTTGCCTCGATCAAAGTCAGCATAGAACATGATCCTCAGGCTGTTTCCGCCCACATCGATTACCCACCACTTTTCCCGGTACTTCATGCGGTCAAGGCTCTGAAAGCGAATTTTCAGCGCATCTGGCGTGGCAAAGTTTTCGTCCCTGAGGACCAGATAAGCCGCATCCAGTGCGGAAGCATGATTTGGATAAATTATTGCCGCTTCCCTGAACGGCCCTCTTGAGATGATATGCATTTTTCTCTCAAACTTTCCATGTTGGAAACATTCTAACCCACGAAGCTAATGTTTCCAACATGGAACACACACAGATGAGTCCTTAATGAATTGCTGGCACTAACCCTCGTAAAAAAGGACTATTCCGATCGATAAAAGTGATCAACATCACATTTTCAACATTAGACATACTAATAAATAAAATTTAACAACAAAACAATTGAATGATAATGATTAACATTTACACTCTCACCCGCATATAACAAAGCGTTTAACGCTGCCTAATCCACAAATAATATGCGGTATTTACTCTTTTTGAGGTGAAAACTCTAATCCATTTAATGGTCAGGGTTTTTATCTGGTTAGTTAGTTTTATGTTTACTGGAGTTGTTGAGCGGACATCCAACGCTGCTGACCTTACGTCGGCAGGGTCACTGGTATTAACGCACAGGAACTGAACATGCTTTTACGCTCATCCACTCAGGCGGCACAGGATCTCGCGCCAGCATCCAATGCCAGCGGTGCCGAAACGGCTATTTTTAACGATCAGCAACTGGCGGCCTGGTCGCAGCAGACTCAGGAGGTGCTGGCGCTGATGACCCGTACCGTTACCGGCGTTGAGAAACCTTTCAGTGGTATCCTGCCCCATGAACTGGCGGCGGAATTCAGTGAGGTCGATCTCGATCGGCCACTGGGTAATAACGATGACGCCCTGAAAGAGCTGAGCCAGCTCTATCTTCGTGACGCCGTCTGGTTTCACCACCCTAAATACCTGGCGCACCTGAACTGCCCGGTCGTGCTGCCCTCTCTGATGGCTGAGCAGATTATGGCGGCGGTGAATAGCTCGGTCGACACCTGGGATCAGAGCGCAGGCGGTACGCTGATTGAGCAGAAGGTGATCGACTGGACGCTTGGCCGCATCGGTCTGCCTGTCGGATCTGATGGGATCTTCACCAGCGGCGGCACCCAATCCAACCTGATGGCAATGCTGCTGGCGCGTGATAGCTGGTGCGCAGCGCACCATCCGGGGCATCTGATTAAGCATCGCGGCCTGCCTGAGACCGCGTCGAAATGGCGGGTATTTACCTCGAAACTCAGCCACTTCAGCATCCAGAAATCGATGGCGATTTTAGGGCTGGGCTATGACGCAGTTATCGCCGTTGATCACGACGCCCACTACCGTATGGACGCAGCGTGCCTGGCTAAGGAGATCGAGAAATGTCGCAGTGAAGGGCTGATCCCGATTGCTGTGGTTGCCACCAGCGGCACCACGGACTTTGGCAGCATCGATCCGCTGCCGGAGATCGCCCGTCTCTGTGACGATTGTGGTTTGTGGATGCACGTTGACGCCGCCTACGGCTGTGGGCTGCTGGTCTCAGAGAATCATCGCTCACGCCTGAATGGCATTGAACGGGCTGATTCCGTCACCGTCGATTATCATAAATCTTTCTTCCAGACCGTCAGCTGCGGTGCATTCTTTGTGCGGGACAGCCACAACCTGAAGCATGTCACGCACCATGCAGATTACCTGAATCCGCTCAGCGCCCAGCAGGAAGGCACACCGAATCTGGTCAACAAAAGCATTCAGACCACCCGCCGATTTGATGCGCTGAAAATGTGGCTGACCCTGCGCGTGATGGGTCCGGCGGCGCTGGGTGACGCTTTCGATACGCTGATAGAGCTGACACAGGCGGCTCATGAGCGGTTAACTGCGCATCCTGCTATCGAAGTGCTGCACGCGCCTGAGCTGACCACCCAGATTTTCCGCTACGTGCCCGGCAAAAACGCCAGCGACGCACAGATCGACGAAATCAACGCCGCTATCCGTAAAGCGCTCTTCCGCTCCGGCAACGCAGTGATTGCCGGAACCAAAGTCGATGGGCGTCAGTACCTGAAATTCACCCTGTTAAATCCCACCACGACCATCGCCGACATCGAAGATGTGCTGAGCCTGATCGCGCACTATGGCCGCGAGCAGGTACGTGCGTCTGCGCTGAACGCGGCGAAACAGTGAGAGCTCTGAAATGAATAATTCCGTTTACGATTTTATTGGTATCGGTATCGGCCCTTTCAACCTGAGTCTGGCCTGTCTGAGTGAGCCGGTTGAGGGACTGAACGGTCTTTTCCTGGATGAGAACCCGGGCTTTGACTGGCACACCGGCATGATGCTGGAAAATGCCCATCTGCAGACGCCGTTTATGGCCGATCTGGTGACGCTCGCCGATCCGACCAGCCCTTACAGCCTGCTTAACTACATGAAGGAAAAGGGGAAATTATACTCTTTTTATATCCGCGAAGACTTCTTCCTGATGCGCAAAGAGTATAATCAGTACTGCCAGTGGGCCAGTTCACGGCTCTCTAATCTGCGCTGGAACAGCCACGTTGAGTATGTCAGCTACGATGAGACGGCTGGCGTCTATCAACTCCAGGTGACCGACACCCGAAATGGCCAGAAACAGAACTATCTGGCACGACATCTGATCCTCGGCACCGGGCCTAAAGCCTGGATGCCGGAGTGCAGCCAGCCGCACCGCCAGCGCCTGACGCACTCAAGCCACTATCTGGTCAACAAAGCCGAACTGCAGCAGAAGCGTTCTATCACCGTGCTGGGCAGCGGGCAGAGCGCGGCAGAAATCTACTACGACCTGCTGACCGATATCGATCGCTTTGGCTATCAGCTCAACTGGATCACCCGCGCGCCGCGCTTCTATCCGCTGGAGTACACCAAGCTCACGCTGGAGATGACTTCGCCGGAGTGGGTCGACTATTTCCACGCCCTGCCCGCCAGCACCCGTGACGAACTGAATGCGCGCCATAAGAATCTCTACAAAGGCATCAACAGCAGCCTGATTAACGATATTTATGACCTGATGTATGTCAAACAGCTCGACGGCGATCTGAACGTTAACCTGTTTACTCACTCGGCGCTGACCGCTATGCGCTGGCTGCCGCAGGGAGAGTTCGAGCTGACGCTGCATCAGGAGGAGCAGGATTGCACCTTCACCCGTCGCACCGAAGGACTGGTGATGGCGACCGGCTATCACTACCAGCCACCGATGTTTTTAGAGGGTATCAGCGCCCGCCTGCGCTGGGATGACAAAGGCCGCTACGACGTGCAGCGCAACTACAGCATCGATTATCACAATCAGATCTTCGTGCAGAACGCCGAACTGCACACCCACGGCTTTGTCACGCCGGATCTCGGCATGGCCTGCTACCGCAACTCGGTGCTGCTGCGCGAACTGACCGGGCGCGAGGTCTACCCGATCGAGCGCCAGATCGCCTTCCAGACCTTCCCGGCTAAATCGGAGCACTGAGATGAGTTCACAAACACTGTTCAGCGCCGCCCGCCCCGCAGGCCAGTTCACCCTGAGGCCCATGCTCGCCAGCGATGCGCCGCTGATTCACCGCTGGGTCACCCGCGATTACGCCCGCTTCTGGGGCATGCAGCAGCAGAGCCTGAATCAGGTCGCTGAGTTCTATCAGACACTGACCGCAGCCGATCCCCATGCTGCGCTGATTGGTTGCTGCAACGACCAGCCGGTCTGCCTGATTGAGTGCTATCGCGCCTGCGACGATGAGGTCGGCAAATTTTATCCTGCTGCACCCGATGATTACGGCATGCATATTCTGATTGCCCCCGCCAGCCAGCCGATCAAAGCCTTCAGCTGGCAGGTCTTCACGCTGGTGATGGACTACATGTTCAGCCGCCCCGAGGTGCGCCGCGTGGTGGTAGAACCGGACGTGCGCAATGAGAAGATTCACGTGCTGAATAAGCGCGCCGGGTTCCGCTATCAGCACACCATCGACATGGGTCATAAAACCGCCTGGCTGGCCTTTTGCCAGCGGGAAGATTATCAACACGCGTTACTGCAGGAGTCGCAGACTATGAACACCCCCTCTTCGCTGATGAACGGTACACATCTGACGGGCGACCACTGGGCGCAGGCAAACCGCATGCTGATCCGTAAAGCGATTGCCGAGTTCGCGCATGAAAAAATCATTACGCCACAGGAATCCGGCGACGGCAGCTATCAGCTTGCGGTGCCAGGCGGTGAAGCCAGCTACCATTTCCGGGCGTCGCGGCTGGCGCTGGATCACTGGGAGATCGACGCCGGCTCACTGCGCAAGCAGGAGAACGGTCGTGATCTGCCGCTGGATGCGCTGAAGTTTATCGTGGAGTTTAACGGCGAGATCGGTATTACACAGGCACTGCTGGCGACCTACATGGAAGAGATCAGCAGCACGCTGTGCAGCAGCGTTTATAAGCTGCAGAAAAATAATCCTGACAGCCAGGCGCTGGTCTCAGCCGATTTCCAGACGGTGGAAGCGTCGATGACCGAAGGCCATCCCTGCTTTGTTGCCAACAACGGGCGTATTGGCTTCGATGCACAGGACTATCTGGCGTATGCGCCCGAGGCCGCTGCGCCCGTTCACCTCATCTGGGTCGCGGTTCATCGCCGCAACGCCCATTTCTCCAGCCTCAGCGAGCTGAGCTATGAGCAGTTGATGCGTGATGAACTGGGCGATACCACCCTGGAGCAGTTTAATGCGCAGCTGGTGAATAAAGGGCTGGCGGTTGAGGAGTATATCCTGATGCCGGTGCATCCGTGGCAGTGGCAGAATAAGCTGCTGACCGTGTTTGCGGCGGACATCGCCAGTCACGATATTGTTTATCTCGGCACCGGAGACGATGCTTACCAGGCGCAGCAGTCAATCCGCACCTTCTTTAACCGCAGCCAGCCTGCGAAGCGCTACGTGAAAACCGCCCTGTCGGTGCTGAACATGGGCTTTATGCGCGGACTGTCGCCCTACTATATGGCGACAACGCCCGCGATAAACGGCTGGCTGGAACAACTGGTTGCTGGCGATGCGTGGCTGAATCGCTGTGATTTCCGCATCCTGCGCGAAGTCGCGGCGGTCGGCTATCACAACCGCTACTATGAGCAGGCGATCAAAGGCGACTCCGCCTATAAAAAGATGTTCGCTGCGCTGTGGCGGGATAATCCTGCGGCCAGCCTGCAACCCGGCCAGCGTCTGATGACCATGGCCTCTTTCCTGCACGTCGATCATCATCAGCAGGCACTGCTGCCAGCGCTGATAGCGGATTCTGGTTTGCCCGCGAAGCAGTGGATAGAACGCTACCTGACCTGCTATCTCAGCCCGCTGCTGCACTGCTTCTATCAGCATGACCTGGTGTTTATGCCGCACGGTGAAAACCTCATCATGCTGCTGGAGAACAACGTGCCGGTCAGTGCATACATGAAGGATATCGGCGAAGAGATCGCCGTGATGAATCCGGATGCGGTGCTGCCGGAAGGCGTGCAGCGTCTGGCGGTGGATGTGCCGGAGAACCTGAAGCTGCTCTCAATCTTCACCGATGTGTTTGACTGCATCTTCCGCTTTATCAGCGCGATCCTGCATCAGTCAGGAACGTTGCCGGAGAAAGAGTTCTGGCAGGCGGTGGCGCAGTGCGTGAAGGATTACCAGCAGGCGCACCCGGAGCATGCCACTAAGTTCGCGCGCTATGACATGTTCGCGCCGGAGTTTACCCGCTCCTGCCTGAACCGCCTGCAGCTGGCGAATAACCAGCAGATGATAAACCTCGCCGATCCCGCTGAGAACCTCAAATTCGCCGGAACGCTGATCAACCCGATCGCCCGCTGGCAATAAGCGTTACACCGTCACGCTGAAATTATGCGGTCACCCTGGTGGCCGCTTTTTTAATGGCTTTATCGCAGGTATCCGTCATGGCTTTTTTCGAACCGGTCGCGCAACTGACCCGACGACATCTGATCTTTCCGCTGTCGCTGGTGTTGTTTGAGTTCGCCACCTATATCGCTCACGACATGATCCAGCCCGGCATGCTGCTGGTGACTCAGGAATTTAAGGTCGGGCCGGAGTGGGTCTCTACTTCGCTCACCGCCTATCTGGCCGGTGGCATTATGCTGCAATGGCTGCTTGGCCCCCTCTCTGACCGCATCGGGCGGCGTCCGGTGCTGCTCAGTGGCGTGGCCTTTTTTATGCTCTCGTGTGTGGCGACGCACTGGGTGCAAAGCATTGAGCAGTTCGTCCTGCTGCGTTTTTTGCAGGGCGTCAGCCTCTGTTTTATTGGCGCGGTAGGCTACGCGGCGGTGCAGGAGGCCTTTACGGAATCGCTCAGCATCAAAATGATGGCGCTGATGGCCAACGTCGCCCTGCTGGCGCCGCTGGCCGGTCCGCTGGCGGGCGCGGCTTTTCTTACTATAGGGGAATGGCGCACCCTGTTCTGGCTGATTGGCGCTGTCGCGGCGCTGGCACTGGCGGGTCTGTGGTATGCGATGCCCGAAACCGCAGGTGACCGGCAGAAACCGCTGTCGCTGCGATCGATTATCAGTGGTTACGCGGCGTTGCTGAAGGATCGTCAGGTGATGCGCGGCTCGCTGGCCATCGGGCTGGTCACCGTGCCCTGCATCGCCTGGGTCGCGTTGTCGCCGGTGATATTAATCCACGATGCGGGACTCAGCCGCATTGACTATGCGTTGTTACAGCTTCCAGTCTTCGCCGCCATGATTGCGGGCAACCTGACGCTGGGACGCTTATCCAGCCGTCTGCCCATTGAACAGCCGTTACGGCTCGGTGCCTGGCCGGTGGTCTGCGGGCTGGCAATTGCAGTCACCGCTACCGTGCTAAATCCGCAAAGCTATCTGTGGCTGACTGCCGGAATTAGCCTCTACGGCTTCGGTGCCGGGCTGGTCAGTGCCGGACTCTATCGCATGACGCTTTTTTCCAGCAGCGCCGGAAAAGGCAGCGTGGCAGCGATGCTCGGCATGGTGAGTATTCTGATTATTGCCCTGGGCATTGAAGCAGCCAAAACCGCGTATTTTAGTTACGGCACCGGTGGCTTCAGTGTGGTCAACCTGACCTGCGGTCTGCTGTGGCTGGTTCTGGTCAGCGCTTTTCTGCGTGCAGGCCAGCGGAAATTGTGTACGGAATAGCGGTCCCTGATGAATCCGCTGTGTGCCGTTGATAAAATATAACCCGGCAGGATGGCAGACATTTATTTGCCATCCTGCAACTGAAATAAACAGATTACATCCCACCCAATCCCTAATGCCAGTCAGTTAAGCGACAGATGATAAGGCAGTCTGGTGCCGCTCAGAGGCTGGCGGTCCTCACGCCGCTGCGCGGTTCCTTCACTTCATTCGCCTGCCTGACGGACCGCCGGGGATAGCACATCCTGTGCCGCCCCGCCTTTCGCCCGCGTCCTGCGGACTCTCCTGGCAGACTCATTCTGTTCAGCGCTGCGGATTGCCTGCCCCGGCCCGGCCCCGGCCTGCTCTGAAACGTCAGTTTGTATTGTTAAAAAGGGCACGAGAGTGGAGGCCTGAGCGCCGCTGCTGCTGAAAGGGCTATTCACAGCGCTGAGGCGTGACGGTGGGCCAGAAGTCCGCGCCGGGAAGCGTGGACAGTTCGGGGCCGGCCAGAGAGGGCCGATCCCCGAACGGTTTGTCGGCACGACGTCAAAGCCGAAGGTACCGCGTGAGCGGCGCGAGGACGGCCCGGCAGCAGCAGATGCGCTCTGGCCCGCACTGCGGCTCGCTCGCCCGGAAAAAAAGGCTGCCACGTCTGACCGTGACAGCCTTTACAAATCTAATCTTAACTGATCAGCATGATACCCAATCCCGCATTTATTTTTTTCAGATAAGCTTTGACCAAATCGTTACTTTATCTGTGTGTTGCGTCATTCGATGATGATTCCGCCTGCTGAGGCAATTGATAACAAAGGAATTCACCATGAAGACGTTATTTCCCCTTAAACCACGCGCACAAACGCTGGCTTTTACTTTACTTGCCGGGACTCTGACCTTTAACGCGGTGGCTGCACCGGTCAAAGGCGGTACGCTGATTTATCTTGAACAGCAGGCACATACCAACCTCTATCCGCCTGCTGGCGGCTTTTACCCTAATGGCGGCATTCTCAATCAGATCACCGATAAATTAACCTGGCAGAATCCCGAAACGCTGCAGGTTGAACCCTGGATTGCGGAAAGCTGGACCACCAACGCCGACAAAACTCAATACACCTTTAAATTACGGCCTGGCGTGACTTTTTCCGATGGCACACCATTAGATGCGAATGCGGTAGCGAAAAACTTTGATACCTACGGGCTGGGAAATAAAGCGCTGCGCCTGCCGGTATCGGAAGTGATTAATAACTATGAACGCAGCGAAGTGATCGACCCGCTGACGGTGAAATTCTATTTTAAAAAGCCCTCGCCCGGATTTTTACAGGGCACTGCCACCATTGGCTCTGGCCTGGTCTCGCTGAGTACCCTGGCGCGCAGTTTCGATCAACTGGGCGATGCGCGTCACATCATTGGCTCCGGCCCGTTTGTGGTCAGTGATGAGAAGCTCGGTCGGGAAGTGGATCTGGTGGCACGTAAAGATTATCAGTGGGGACCGAAAAACATTCAGCAGCAAGGTCCGGCCAATCTGGATGCGATAAAAGTGATCGTGACGCCGGAAGACAGCGTGCGCATCGGTGCACTGCTGGCGGGTCAGGCAGGCCTGATCCGTCAGGTGCAGGCCTACGATGAGAAGCAGGCTAAAGATCAGAACTTCCCGGTTTATGCCGCGCCGACCCGTGGCGTAAACGACAGCCTCAGCTTCCGTCCGGATAATCCGCTGGTCAGCGATATTCGGGTGCGTCAGGCGCTGCTGCACGCCACCAATGCGAAACAGGTGGTTGAGACGCTCTTCTCGCCGAACTATCCGCAGGCAACCTCGGTCGTGGCGACCACCGCCGCCGGCTACGTCAATCTGGCGGACAAACTCACTTTTGATCTGGCAAAAGCGAAGGTATTGCTGGACCAGGCGGGCTGGCAACCCGGTGCCGATGGCATCCGTGAAAAAGCAGGCCAGCGACTGGCACTAACCGTCTATGAATCACTGCCGCAACCGCAAAACAAAGAGGTGCTGCAACTGGTGGCACAGCAGTGGCGCCAGGCGGGCGTCGCCCTCAGCGTTAAAGCGGGCGATGCCGGCAGCAAAACGCTGGATAACCTCGATCCCCTTAAGACTCCGCTGAACGTCACCGAAGTCGGCCGTGCCGATCCCGACGTGATCAAAAGCAGTTTCTACCCGGCTAACCGCGACAACCTGCTGCAGAAAGGCGGCTCCAGCGACAAAGTGAAAAACTTCCGCGATGACAAGCTGAACCAGCTGCTGGTTGCGATCTCCGCTGAAGTTGACCCGGCAAAACGGTTACAGCTGACCGGTGACGTTCAGCGTTATCTGCTGGACCAGGCCTATGTGATTCCGATCTTCGAAGAGCCGCAGGTCTATGCCGGTGCGCCCTGGCTGAAAGGGGTCAGTTTTGAAGCAGTGGGCCGTCCGGCGCTCTATGGCGCCTGGCTGGAAAAACAGTAACCGGAGGTGAGGATGCGTCATTATCTGCTGCAACGCGCTGGTCTGGGTATATTGGTCCTGTGGGCCGCGTTTACCCTGTCGTTTGTGCTGCTACAGGTGCTGCCAGGCGATGCGGTCCTGATCAAGTTTCAGAATCCGGATCTCGGCCTGAGTCCGCAGCAGATTGCTGAGATGCGTCAGGCCTATGGCGCGGACAGCCCGCTGTGGCAGCAATATCTGCACACGCTGGCGGCGATGCTGCACGGCGACTTCGGCTATTCGGTGCAGGCGGGCGTGCCGGTCAGTGAACTGCTGACCAGCAATCTGCCTGGCACGCTGCGACTGGCCCTGTGCGGCTTTTTGCTGGCGACACTGCTGGCATTCGTGCTGGCGACACTGTCGCGGCTGCCTGCCCTGCGCGGCCTGCGTAATCTGCTGCAGTCACTGCCCGCGCTGTTTATCTCAGTGCCGACCTTCTGGCTCGGCATAGCCCTGATTCAGCTCTTCTCATTCCAGCTGCGCTGGATCCCGGTAATCAATCCCTCACCGTGGCAGGGACTGATTCTGCCCATTATTACGGTCGCCGTTCCGATCTCAGCGCCGCTGGCTCAGATTCTGTTGCGCAGCATCGATGAGGTCTCAACCCGGCCTTTTGTGGCGGTGGCGCGCGCCAAAGGGGCCAGCGAGCACTCTGTGCTGTGGCGGCACATCCTGCGCAACGCCATGCTGCCGGTGCTCACCGTGGCGGGCCTGCTGCTGGGAGAACTGATTGCTGGTGCGCTGATTACCGAAACGGTGTTTGGGCTGGGCGGTCTGGGACAGCTGACGCAGCAGGCGGTGAACAATCAGGATGTGGCGGTGTTGCAGGCGGTGGTGATGATCTCCGCGCTGGGTTTTGTGGTGATCAACCTGCTGGTGGATCTGCTGATGCCGCTGTTTGACCCGCGCTTACAGCTGTTACGAGGTGCAACATGAGTCTGGTTGATTACGCTGCCGCGCGGCAACCCGTGGCGGCAAAGAGGCGCACTTTACAGCTCTCGCCGGGCCTGTGGCTCGCCGTTTCAGTCATGCTGCTGGTTGTACTGGCAGCACTTTTCCCGACCCTTTTTACCCAGGTCAGCCCGATTGAAGGAATCGCGGGTGCACAGCGACTCGCTCCACAGGCCGGACACTGGCTCGGCACCGATCAGCTTGGACGCGATCTCTTTGCCCGCATCATTTACGGCGCGTCCCATTCGCTCTCCGCCGCCGTCATGGCGGTGGCGATCGGACTGCTGGCAGGTACCGCGCTGGGTCTGGTGGCAGGGGCTATCGGTGGCAAAACTGAATCAATTGTGATGCGCGCAGTGGATGTCCTGCTGGCGATTCCGGCGCTGCTGCTCTCTCTGAGCGTGCTGATTTTGCTCGGCTTCGGCACCCTGAATGCCGCATTAGCAGTGGGCATTGCCTCCATCGCCAGCTTCGCCCGACTGGCACGCGCCGAAGTGGTGCGCATCCGTCACAGTGAGTATGTCGAAGCGGCTTACGGCAGCGGCGGCCGCTTTTTCAGCGTGTTGTGGCGTCACATTCTTCCCAATGCGCTGACGCCGGTGATCGCCTATGCCGCCCTGCAATTTGGTCAGGCGATTCTGGCGCTCTCGACTCTGAGTTTCCTCGGCTACGGCACCCCGCCGCCAGTGCCGGAATGGGGGCTGTTAATCGCTGAAGGGCGTAATTATCTGGCTACCGCCTGGTGGCTGACCACTTTTCCTGGTGTGGTGGTGGTCGCTGTGGTGCTCGCAGCCAACCGCATCAGCCAGCAACTTTCAGGAGGACGCCAATGAGCGCTCAGCCGTTACTCGTGGTCAACAATCTGACGCTAAGCTATCGCAGCGGCAACCGTTGGCAGCCGGTGGTACATAACGTCAGCTTCGAGCTGCAGCCCGGTGAGATGGTGGCGCTGGTCGGGGAGTCCGGCTCCGGTAAAACCACCACCGCACAGGCGATAATGGGTCTGATGGCGGAAAATGGCCGCCGCGAAGGTGGCGAAATCCTGCTCAACGGCGTGGATATCAGTCAGTGGTCGCAAAAGCGTTTCGATACCCTGCGCGGTGCGCGCATCAGTCTGGTACCGCAGGATCCCGGTAATTCCCTGAACCCGGTGAAAACGGTCGGCGAACAGGTGGAAGAGATCCTGCGACTGCACCTGAAATTACCGTCAGCGCAGCGCCAGCAGCGGGTGATTGACCTGCTGACTCGCGTCGGACTTAGCCATCCGGAACAGCGGGTTAAGCAGTATCCGCATCAGCTGTCGGGCGGCATGAAGCAGCGGGTATTGATCGCCATTGCCCTCGCCCTGCAGCCGGAGATCATTATTGCGGATGAGCCGACCAGCGCGCTGGATGTCACGGTGCAAAAGCGCATTCTCGATCTGCTGGACAACCTGCGGCAGGAATCCCGCACCGCCGTGCTGTTTGTCACCCACGACCTGGCGCTGGCGGCGCAACGCGCAGATCGTATTATCGTGTTTCGTCACGGCGAGATTCAGGAATCAGGACGCACTTCACAGGTTATCAGCGCGCCTGCTCATCCTTATACCCGTCAGTTACTGAATGATGCGGCACCGCAGCGACCCGCCAGAGTTAAATCTGCAACCGCCCGTTTTTCTGCCCCCGCCATCCGGGCAACCGCCGTGATGAAAAGCTTTTCGCTGGGCAAACAGCAGCGTTTGCAGGCACTGAACCAGGTCAGCTTTCAGGTGGCGCGCGGCACCACGCATGCCCTGGTAGGCGAATCCGGCTCCGGCAAAACCACGCTGGCGCGCATCGTTATGGGTTTTGAAACCGCCGATAGCGGCGAGGTGACGCTGGATGGCATCGTAGTCAACGGATTACGCGGCGAGGCGCTGCGTCAGCTGCGGCGGAAGATCCAGTTTGTCTATCAGAACCCGTTTGCCTCGCTCGATCCGCGTCAGACGCTGTATGCAATTATCGAAGAGCCACTGCGTAATTTTGAGCGGCTGAGCCGCAGTCAGCGCCGTGAGCGCGTAGAAGAGATAACCACGCGGGTGGCGCTGCCGCTCTCACTTCTGTCACGTCATTCTCACGAACTCTCCGGCGGTCAGCGGCAGCGTGTGGCTCTTGCGCGGGCGCTGATCTGCAAGCCGGAGATTCTGGTACTGGATGAGGCAACCTCAGCGCTGGATGTCACGGTGCAGGCGCAAATCCTCGACCTGTTGCAGCAGCTCCAGGCCGAACTGGGTCTGACCTATCTGTTTATCACGCACGACCTGGCGACGGTGCGGCAGATTGCCGACAGCGTCACGGTGTTAAAAGCGGGCGAAGTCGCAGAGCAAGGTGACGTTGTCACGATTTTCAGTGCGCCACAGCATCCTTATACCCGGGAATTAATGGCTGCCATTCCTCCGCTTATTCCCTTAACCCACAAGGAGTCAGCATGAGCCGACGTCTCGGATTTTTTACCCGACTGCTGGATAAGGTGCCGGCGAAACAGCGCTATCAGCTGGCCACCGAACAGATTCAGCATGCCGAACGCTGCGGATTTGATAATGCGTGGATTGCTCAGCACCATTTTCATCAGGATGAGGGTGGTCTGCCGTCGCCGCTGCTCTTCCTGGCGCATGTCGCCGCGCAGACCCGCACCATCCGGCTCGGCACCGCCATCATCACCCTGCCAATGGAAAATGCGCTGCGGGTGGCTGAAGATGCCGCAGTACTGGATCTGCTGGCAGATGGGCGGCTGGAGATCGGGCTGGGCTCCGGTGGCACGCCGGATTCGTTTTTGCCGTTTGGTCTGACCTTTGCCGAGCGCGGTGCCGCTTTTGCCGACCATCTGCATACGCTGCTCAGCGCCTGGCGCGGGGATTCACTGGGGCATCCTGATAATCATCTCTATCCCGCCGCGCCGCAGCTTGCCGGACGGGTGTGGATCGCCACCTTCTCGGTTGAGGGCGCAATCCGTGCCGCTCAGGGCGGCCATGGCCTGATGCTGTCCCGCACCCAGCCGCGCCCGGCGGGCCAGCCTGAGCTGCCGCTGGATGCATTGCAGAATCCGCTGATCGATGCCTATCTTGCGGCACTTCCTGCGGGAACCACGCCGCGCATCCTCGCCTCCCGTACCGCATTCGTGGCCGATTCTGACCGCTATGCCCGTCAGGTAGCTGAACCGGGAATTCGTCAGCAGGCTGCGCAGTATCGTGGCGAATTACGCGGTGAACGCTTTGATGACCTGCTGGCGCAGTTTGATGCCCATGTTGGCGGCATCGATCAGGTGCAGCACTCGCTGGCGCAGGACAGCGCACTGGCGCGCGTCACCGACATCTCATTTCAGGTGCATTCGGTTGAGCCTTCGCATGCCGACACGCTGCGCTCGATTGAACTGATTGCCCAACATCTTGCGCCCGCGCTTCGTGCCGCTGGCGAACCTCACAGGAGAATTTCATGAATCAACCTGACGATTTGATCGCCACACTGGCAGATATCGATCCCGATTCCGAACTGGCCCATGCGCGCCAGACACGTCACGCCGCCACACAACATGCTCAGGGTAGCTACACCCTGTTGTTTAGCCAGGGTGATGAAGATTTTCCGCTGGCGGAGCGCCGTCTGCTGGCCGCACAGGTTGCCGGCTGGCATGCACAACCCGGCCTGCAGGCGCACTACCAGCCACAGGAGAGTCTGGCCGGGAGTGATCGGATCAACGCGGCACAGGCTTTTGCCCATCGCCTGACCTTTGAGCCGGTTACTGCTGCTCCCGCGCATCTGGAGGCTTTGAAACAGGCGGGCTGGAGCCTGCGCGGCATTGTCACACTGGCACAGCTGGTGGCGTTTGTCAGTTTTCAGAGCCGGTTGCTGGCGGGTCTGCGCAGCTTACAGGGCGATGAGGCGTCGGGTGAGGTTGCCCCGGTAGTCGCCGGTCACTGGCACGAGGCCTTACATACCGCCAGCGGCAAAACTGCCCTGACCGCGTTTACGCAACAGGAACTCGGCTGGGAGCCCTGGCTGCCGGCAAAACCGCTGTCGGAATTCAGCGAGGAAGAGCAGGCGACACTGGCAAAATTCGGTCACACCGACTCCGACTATTTTCGCCTGCTGGCGCGCAATCTGCCGTTGCTGGAGCAGCGCACCCTGACCGATAAAGGCATTTTTTATACCGCAGGAGGGCTGCCACGCGCCGAGCGCGAACTGGCTGCCACCGTGGTGAGTAAGGTCAACGGCTGCATTTACTGCGCCTCAGTCCATGCGCGTAAAGCCAGCCAGCTCTCAAAGCAGGATGAAGCGGTACAGAAGCTGCTGAATGTTGCACCCGGCGCGGTGTTATCTCACGGACACGCCGCGCGCTGGCAGGCGATCATCGCATTCTCAGCAGCACTGTCGCTGACCCCTGCCCAGCCGACACAGTCGCAGCTCTCTGCACTGCGTGAACAGGGTCTGGATACGCTCGCCCTGCTCGATCTGATTCAATCAACCGCCTTTTTTGCCTGGGCTAATCGCCTGATGCTGACGCTGGGCGAACCTTTTCTGCCGGAACAACAGGGATAATCATGACTTTGCCTTTAACCGACCAACTGGTGCAGTGGCGTCGCGAACTGCATCAGCATCCGGAACTTTCGAATCATGAATTTGCCACCACGGAACGTATTACCCGCTGGCTGGAGCAGGCCGGGATCCGGCTGTTGCCGCTGGGGCTGAAAACCGGCGTCGTGGCAGAAATCGGTCATGGCGAACCCCTGATCGCCCTGCGCGCGGATATTGATGCGTTACCGATTGAAGAAACCACCGAACGCCCATGGCGATCACAGCAGCCGGGCGTGATGCACGCCTGTGGTCACGACGTTCACAGCGCCGTGATGCTCGGCGTGGCTTTGCAGCTGAAACAGCAGGAAGACACGCTGCCAGGCCGGGTACGGATTCTGTTTCAGCCCGCTGAAGAGACCTTTAATGGCGCACGTCAGCTGATTGATGCCGGTGCGCTGGAAGGCGTTCAGGCGATATTCGGCCTGCATAATGCGCCCGACCTGCCGCTGGGCACGCTGCGCAGCCGGGCGGGCGCATTTTATGCCAACGTAGACCGCTTTGTGATCCGCATTGAGGGCAAAGGCGCCCATGCCGCGCGACCGCAGGAGGGCATCGATTCGATTGTAATTGCCAGCCATATCGTAACGGCTCTGCAGACCCTGCCGAGCCGGGTGTTCAGCTCGCTGGAAACGGTGGTGCTGAGCGTGACGCGCTTTACCGCCGGTAATACCTGGAACGTGCTGCCACAAAGCGTTGAGCTGGAGGGCACCGTGCGCACCCACAACGGCGAAATCCGGGCGCAGATCCCGCACCGCATGCGATCCCTGATTCAGGGTATTGCCGCCGGGTTTGGTGCGACCGCCGAACTGGAGTGGACTGAAGGACCGCCGGCCCTGATTAACACGCCAGGCTGGGTGGATGTTGCGCTGGACGTTGCCCAACAGAGTGGCTATCTCGCGGAGCACGCTGAGTCGCCGCAGATGGGCGGAGAAGATTTTGCCTTCTATCTGCAGCAGGTGCCGGGGGCGTTTGTCAGCATCGGCAGTGCCAGCGAATTTGGTCTGCATCACGCCGCCTTCGATCCTGATGAAGCGTTGATTGGCCCGGCGGTCGACTACTTCACGCAGCTGGTGCCGCGCGCGTTGCAGATTGTGGCGGCGCAATGACAAAAAAAAGGAGTGCTGCTATGTCAGTTCAGGTTCCACAACCGATACTTGATCATGCTGTGATTAACGTGGCCGACCAACTCGACAGCGCCAGCGCGCGCTTCCGAAGGCTCGGCTTTCAGCTCACTGAACGGGGTCATCACTCGCTGGGATCGAGTAATCATCTGGCTATTTTTGGTGAGAATTACCTGGAACTGCTGGGCTATGAGACGGGCAAAGGGAGCCAGCGCGCCGATCTCTGGCAGTCGCCGCTGGGATTGAGCGGTCTGGTGTGGAAAAGCAGCGATGCAGAGAGTGAATTTCAGCATCTGCAACGGCAGGATCTGGATGGCGATCCGCCAGCGGCCTTTCATCGTCCGGTCACCCTGCCCGACGGTTCGGTGAGTGAAGCGCACTTTCGGACCGTGCGGATTCGTCCTTCACTGGTGTCTAATGGCCGCAGCTTTTTTTGCCAGCATCTGACGCCCGAAGCGGTATGGCAGCCCGCATGGCAGCGTCACCCCAATGGCGTGCGTAATATCAGTGAGTTTGTGATTGTCGCGCAGGATCCGGCGCTTTCAGCCCTGGTCTATAGCCGCCTGTTTGGGGCCGCTAAGGTGCTCGCCTGCCCCGAAGGGGCCTTTGTCCTGCGCGCGGGTGCTGCCACGGTTCGTTTTGCTTCGGCAGACTATGCGCAGCAGCGATTTGGCCCACTGCCGGAAGACTATGATGGCAGCGCCCGGATGGTCGCGCTGGGGTTTGAGACGGAGGATCTCGCCCTGGTGAAACGCGCGCTGGTGAAGGGTGAAATTGCCTTTCAGGAGCAGCCCAAGGCGATTGTGGTGGAGTCGGCAGAAGGTTTTAACCTGGCACTGCGTTTTAACTGAGTACAGATTCAGGAGGTGATGAAAAACGCCTCAAGTGAGGCGTTTTTCACAGGCTTTACAACGACACAAATCAGAAGGTGTAGCTGGCGGTCACTGAGAAATTACGCGGTTCGCCGTAGACCACAGAGCTGGCCACGTTGGTATCATACTCTTTGTCGAACAGGTTATTGAGGTTGCCCTGCAGCGACAGATTTTTGCTCACCTGATAACGGGCGAAGAGATCAACCAGCGCATAGCTGCCCTGACGGGCACGCCAGGTGCCATTGCCTTCCGGGCCACCGACATCATTCCAGATATGTGTCTGCCAGTTCACGCCGCCACCCAGCGTCAGCTGCTGCAACGTCGGCAAGCGATAGCTGCTGAACAGGTTAAAACTGGTCTGCGGCAGTTGCGGGTTAAAGGTGCTGCCATCGCGGTTTTCCGCAATGTAGCGCGTGCCGCCCAGGGTCATCTGCCAGTTGTCGGTTAATGCGCCGTTGACTTCAAACTCCACGCCACGACTCACCACGCCTTTACGGCCAATGTACGCGACATCACCTGACCCCTGAACCGTCTGAGTGGTTGCTTCACCGACATTATTCAGCTCGGTGCGGAACACCGAAATCGAGGTGGTGAAGCGACTGTCCATCCAGTCAGATTTCAGGCCTGCCTCGTAGTTTTTGCCGATAACGGGCGACAGGAAAGCGCCGCTGGCATCGCGATAGTCCTGTGGCTGGAACACCGAGGTATAGCTGGCGTAAGCCGACCAGTTTTCAGCGAAGTCATAAATCAATCCGCCGTAAGGGGTGGTGTTATTTTCTTCCATTTCACCACCCGGCGTTTCACGGTTCCAGTTGGTGTAACGGGCACCGATAATCAGGTGCAGCGGATCGGCGAGCGACAGACGGGTCGCCATATAAGTCGATTTCTGGCGAACCAGCTGGGTGTCGCTGGCAGGCAGACGCGGCGTCCAGGCCGATTCCGGATACTGACCGTTAAACTCGTTGTAGTTGCCCAGCGACTCCGATGAGATATTCTCAAAGGTACTGAAGTACTTGTTATCCTGACGAGTGTAATTTACCCCCACCATCAGCTCATGCTGACGACCCAGCAGTTCATAAGGACCGCTGGCGAAGGCATCAACGGCATCCACTTTACGTTTACCGGTGTTGTAACCGGTCCCGCCTACCACCGGATAGTTGGCATAGGAAGAGACGCCCGCCCCGGTGTTACGATCGAAATAGCCATCAAGATAGATCTGCTTACTGTCCAGGCGCATCTCGTTGTGCGCGCCGTTCAGCGTGATGTTCCAGCCGTTGTCGAAGTCCTGTTTCAGATTCACAAAGACTTTACGGTTCTCTTTATCGTTGTAGGCCCAGTCAGGTGCGGTGTTGTAGCCGCGTCGGGTATGAATCTGCGTGCCATCGGTGTACCAGCGCGGTGCGCCACCCCACATGGTGGAATCCGTATTGACCTGGCTGAATTCATAGCCGACCGAAAGCGTGGCAGAGTCAGTCAGGTCAGCGTCAACCACGCCATAGATGAACTGTTTTTTGGCACCGTAGCGCTCTATGAAGCTGTTGTTATCCTGCCAGCCGGCGATCAGCCGGCCACGAACATTGCCGGAGTCACTGAGCGGAGCCGAGAGATCGGCCACGTAACGCTGCTTATTCCAGCTGCCGTAACTGGCGGAGACGGTGCCGCCGAACTCTTTGCTGTCGGCGTGTTTGCGCACCATATTGATGGCGGCTGATGGATTACCCGGACCGGTTAACAGACCGGTCGCTCCGCGCACCACTTCGACGCGCTCATAGAGCGCCATATCGGTCTGCGCATCGCCCAGGTTCCAGCGAGCGGCAAAGGCAGTAGGGATACCATCGACCATATAGTTGTCGATCATAAAGCCGCGCGCATAGTAGTTGGTGCGATCCATATCACCACTGATACCACGAATACCGGTGGTATTTGCGAGCACATCATTCAGTGACTGGAGTTGCTGATCGGCCATACGCTGCTTACTGACGATGCTGACTGACTGCGGGACATCACGCACGGTGCCCAGCATTTTAGTGCCCGCACGGGTAACCGGTACGCTGTAATCGGTGGCGGGCGAAGCGGCTACGGCATCATCGGCTGACGCGCTGACCGTCATAGTCTGGTTATCGCTGGCAGCGGGAGTGCCGGTCTCTGCGGCATGAGCAGCGTTATGCGCCAGCGACGAGGCGACGATGGCAGCCAGCAAGGATAGGCGGAATGGACGTTGCAGAGCAGAGGTGCCCGTCGCCCCGGGGTGTTGAAGATCGAAAGCGTTCATTAATTCCTCAATTATCTTTATGTTTTTATGCTGCCACTGTCACGACCATGCTTCCTGCGGACATCGCTGCCCTGCTTATGGTTTGAGGAACCAGAAACCTTTCCCTGAGCGCCTGCGCGCGGGTGTGATGAACCCCTAAAACAAATGAGAAATATACGCATTGCGATTATCATTGCAAGATTTTGTTAGCAAACAATACGAATTTTTTCAGGGAATTGTCTGCGCGTGAAAGACTGCCTGAAGTTGATAAAGACAGGGAGGCATTTATAGGGTCAGCACGCCTGCTGACTTGTCAGAGAAACGGGGTCACTGTATGACTTTCGACCAGTATAAAACCCTGTAATGGCCGTTCATTGAACTGTAGTTGTCACTCCTGATGTCACAATATCTGTCTTAAATCTTTTATCACCTTATTTAACACCAGATATTGCAGGAATTCGTACGTGCGCAAAATTTCAACGCTTATAGCGCTGATAACGACCACCGTTTTCAGTGTTTTTTCAGTCCACTCTGCCACACTTGTGGAGACCGTGAATGCGGGCTGGGATAATTTCAGTGATAAAGTCGCCACAACCTGGCAGCAGCCTGAAGGTTACGACTTTTATCTGCCCGCAATTACCTGGCACAACAGGGCCACTTATGATCGCGAACACATCAATAAATATAATGAAAGACCCTGGGGCGCGGGCGGAGGTATCTCCCGCTACGATGAAAAAGGGAACTGGAACGGCATCTACTTAATGGCGTTTAAGGACTCCTTTAATAAATGGGAGCCATTTGGTGGCTATGGCTGGGTGGCAACATGGCGTCCGCTGGCCGACCAGAATTTTCACTGGGGTGCGGGTTACACGGCGGGCTTTACCGCACGGCACAACTGGGATTATATTCCGGTGCCTGCACTATTGCCGCTGGCCTCTGTCGGCTATGGCGCTCTCGATTTCCAGATGACCTATATTCCCGGCACGCATAACAACGGCAACGTCTATTTTGCCTGGCTGCGCTACCATTTCTGACAGTTGCCGATATAAGCGTTAGCGTGACATCGCCATGACCGAGAGATCGTCCAGCGTGAGGGTTTCGCCATCATAGCGATGACGCAGCAGATGGTAGCTTTCGCATTCAATAATCTGCTCAACCGCGTTCGAAAAGATAGTCATGGCGCTGCGCATCTGGCTCAGATAGTCATGGGTGTCATAGACCCGATCGATGCCTTCCAGCGCATGGTTCATGATTTTTCGGGCGACGTCATTAGGCGTGTCGAGCGCAGAGAGCTTTGAACGCGCAGTCCTGCGCAGATCGCGCGGGGTAAACGCCTCCAGTCCCAGCCCACGGGGAGCGCGGATCATCCGGCGAAGTGCCTGATTCAGCGCGCCTTTTGACAGCGGCTGTTGCGGATCGCGTGGCGCGGGCACCAGCCAGGGTGAAGCCGGATCGGCGGCGCGCAGCAACGCTTCGATGCACTGACGCATCAGCGGTGAAATGGGCAGCACATGCTCCCGCTGCGATTTATTGCGCGTACCCTGCATCCACAATCCTAATTGCAGATCGAACTCCGCTTTCTGCGCCTGCACAATTTCATCCGGCCGCCGGGCGCTGACCAGACATAAACGCAGCGCCCAGCGCGCCTGTTCCGAGAGCGCCCAGTTATCCAGCCCATGCCAGAACACCCAGATCTCGGCATCGGTGAGTTGCCGACTGCGCGGCGGCGTAGCACGACCCGCGACATCACGCTTTTTCATTGAAGCGATGGGTGAATGATTGAGATAGCCCTGCATCTCGGCCCAGGCGAGAAATTGTTTGGTCAGCGCAAACACCCGCCGCGCCTCCTCTTTTTTACCGTCGGCGATCAGAATGTTATAGAGCCGGTTAAGGCGTAAACGGTTCAGCGTTTTGAGTGGCTGCGAACCGATGTTCGGCAGAACATGTTTCAGCAATGAGGAGATAGCGATCTCAGGACGGCGCCGGCTGATCAGCAGCGAGAGTTTTACCCAGACCTTCATGACCTGCTCCACCGTGCCTTCATCGCCAAAATTATCCAGCTCGCTGAGTGAAGCCTTTTTGACATGCTCCAGCCAGATCAGTACATGGCGGCCTACGTGGGCTGAACGCGCAGGGATCTGTGTCAGATCTGGGATCACATTTATACCTGTTAGTCACTGAAGAGCGGGCTATTCTATCCATTGTTTATCTGTGACTCCAGACCTAATAAGTCTGGAGTCAAAAAGACGCGTTATCACGAAATCTGAGAAAGTTTTCGGGTGATGACCAACAAGTAAAACTACCGTCACTTCCCTCTCCTGGCTCACCGTTATGGCGAATAAATAGCCCATTGTTAGGGAATGTAAAGGCGGCTTACCGCGATATACAATGATAACTATTATCATTATCATACGCATTTGCTTACATGCCTTAATACTTCAGGGAGATTTTCTAAGTGAATGTAACCATGCGTGTCCATAAGCGCCCTGTTGCGCTA
>Ga0308164_10001924_pt1 | contig 22094 bp, 16 predicted proteins | sample PhyTR2_FD_201031 | JGI IMG/M metagenome (GOLD analysis project Ga0308164, IMG submission 201031) | Phyllosphere microbial communities from UC Gill Tract Community Farm, Albany, California, United States - DLSLT.R2 | ecosystem: Host-associated > Plants > Phyllosphere > Unclassified | place: USA... | reverse complement strand
GAGCTATTGCCATTGCCCAACCAGCAAAAGCACAATATGCTGATGCTTGATAACCCCGTGATCCGGCTTGAACTGCTGCACGATGTCCTCGACGAACATGGGTTGATCACTTCCTAGCCGCTCATCGGGGTCCAGCCAGCATGACATTCTCGGACGACTTGCTCATTGCGTACATCAACGGCGACCTTGCCGAGCCGGCGCGTGCGGCGGTCGAACGGGCCGCGCGGGCCGATCCGGTCCTGGCGGCGCGCGTGGCCCAGCACCGGGCCGAACTGCGCAGCGGGCACGGGCGCAGCATCGGGGTCTCGGCCAATGGCCACGATGGCGGTCCCAGCGCGCAGCGCGCCGTGCCGCACGGGGCCAAGGTGGTGCACCTGAACAGCCTGCGCCCCGGGCGCCCGATGCCCATGCCGCAAGCGCCCGCGCCCAACCGCGTCGTCGGCCTGCACTGGGTGACGCTGGCTGCGGCGTTGCTCGGCAGCGCCATACTGGGCGCGGTCGGCTGGCATCACCTGGGGCAGGGCACTGGCGTGGCCGTGCTCGACCATGACAATGGCGTGCTGATCGCGCGCGGTGCGCTGGTGACGGCCCTGGCCGAGCAACTGGCCACGCCGGGCCCGTCCGACAGCGGTGTGCGCATCGGCATCACGTTCGTGGCCAAGGATGGCGGCTATTGCCGCAGCTTCGTGGTCGATACCACGGCCGGCCTGGCTTGCCTGCGCCGTGGGCGCTGGACGATTCCGGTCCTGTCCCAGGGCACGGCCGGCGCTGCCTGGCTCGACGGCAGTATTCCGCCGCCTGCCGTGCGCGCCGCCATCGAGGCCCGCATCGCCGGCAACGCGCTCGACCCGGCTGCCGAACGCGCCGCCCAGCAACGCGGCTGGATCCGGTGAGGATGGCACCGCCGCGCGCTGCACGCTTCCTGCTGTTTCTTCTGATAAACTGCTTAAAAAAGTGGCGGGCATATACAGGGGTGCCGATTTCGGGTATCTTGTCACCCGCTAAAAGTGTCTCTACGTCCGCTTTCCCCGGCCCGCTTGCAGGCCAATCTTCCGGTCCCGCCGCCTTGCGCCGGCGTCCGGTTTCCGTTGTCACCCCTCGCTGCGTACTGCCGATCGCGATGGGCCAACCTGCCCGATCGTAGAGCTGAACGAATGATTTCCCGAAAAAACTATGTCTGATACCCCGAACAATACCGAAGTCGCTGTCACGCCAGACGTGGACGTGCTGGTCGCTGCCGACGCCGTCCCGGTCGTGCGCTTTGCCGATTTCGGCCTGGCGCCGGAAATCCTGCGCGCGCTGACGGACCAGGGCTATGTGCACCCGACGCCGATCCAGGCCGAGGCCATTCCTGTCGTGCTGCAGGGCCGTGACGTCATGGGCGCGGCCCAGACCGGCACCGGCAAGACGGCCGGCTTCTCGCTGCCGATCATCCAGCTGCTGATGCAGCATGCCAACCCGAGCATGTCGCCGGCGCGCCACCCGGTGCGCGCGCTGATCCTCGTGCCGACCCGCGAACTGGCGGTGCAGGTGGCCGAAAACGTCAAGGCCTACGCCAAGCACACGCCGCTGCGCGCCACCGTCGTCTTCGGCGGCATGGACATGAAGCCGCAGACCGAGATCCTGCGCGGCGGCGTCGAGATCGTCATCGCCACGCCGGGCCGCCTGCTGGACCATATCGAGCAAAAGAATGTCAGCCTCGGCCAGGTGCAGATGCTGGTGATGGACGAAGCCGACCGCATGCTCGACATGGGCTTTTTGCCTGACCTGCAGCGCATCATCAACCTGCTGCCGAAGCAGCGCCAGAACCTGATGTTCTCGGCCACGTTCTCTCCCGAGATCAAGAAGCTGGCCAACACCTTCCTGAACAATCCGCTGACCATCGAAGTCGCGCGCAGCAATGCCACTGCCGACAAGGTCACGCAGATCGTCTACAAGGTCGACGAAGGGCAGAAGAGCGACGTCGTCGAGCACCTGATCCGCTCGCGCAACCTCAAGCAGGTGATCATCTTTTCGAACACCAAGATCGGCGCCTCGCGCCTGTCGACACACCTCGAAAAACGCGGCATCAAGGCCTCGGCGATCCATGGCGACAAGACCCAGCAGGAGCGCATGGCGGCGCTGGACGCGTTCAAGGATGGCGGTGTCGAAGTGCTGGTGGCGACCGACGTCGCTGCGCGCGGCCTGGACATCACCGACCTGCCGGCCGTGATCAACTACGACCTGCCGTACAACGCCGAAGACTACGTGCACCGGATCGGCCGCACGGGCCGCGCCGGCGCCTCGGGCGACGCGCTGTCGGTGTATTCCGAAAAAGACGAGCGCCTGCTGCTCGACATCGAAAAGCTGATCAAGCAGACGATCACGCGGGGCACGCTCGACGGTTTCGTGGCACCGGCCAGCCGTGCGCGTGATGCCGCTGGTGGCCGTGAATTCGGTCGTGAATCGGGCCGCGAATCTGGCCGTGACTCGGGCCGCGAATCTGGCCGCGATTCGAGCCGTCCACCGCGCGACGCCAGCCGTGAATTTGTGCGCGATGGCAGCCGCGACGCAGCAGCGCCACGCGATGCAGAACGCGGCCCGCGCCGTGACGCCGAAGCCGGTCGTGGCGCGCCGCGCACGCCGCGCACCGGTCCCGGCCCGGGTTCGCGCCGCGAGCGCGTCGACCCGTGGTTCCTCAAGCCGTACGAGCCAACCAGCAGCCCGCGCAAGGATCCCGATCCGGTCAACGCGCCGGCCAAGCCGGGCAAGCAGAAACTCGCGTTCCTGCTCGGCGGCGGGCCGAAGTAAGCAAGCGGTAGGGTGGACGGGTTTCCCGTCCACGCGTTCAAACCAGCTTCAAGGCGTGCGCTTCAACGCCGCCTTGATCCGGTCCAGCAAGTCCTGGTGCTGGTACGGCTTGGCCAGCACGTTCAAACCGTCGCTGCGCAGGTCGGACCCCGGCAACTGTTCCATATAGCCGGTCGTGACCAGCACCGGCATCTCCGGCAGCCGGGCGTGCACGCGCTCGATCAGTTCCAGTCCATTCATCCCGCCCGGCATGATCACATCGGTGAACAGCAGGTCGAATCCCTCGTCGGTATCCAGGATCTCCAGCGCGCGCTCGCCGCTGGGCGCGGCCACCACATCGTATTCCGCCATCTGCAGCATCGCTTCGGCCAGCTCGCGCACATCGACATTGTCTTCGACCACGAGGATGCGGCAGCGCCGCTTGCCATCGGCGCCCGGGCCCTGCGCGACTGCGCTGGCCCCGGCTTCTCCTTCGGCCTGATCGGCGACCCGGAAGATCATGCGCACCTGCGTGCCGCGCCCCGGTTCGCTGTCGATGTCCAGGCGGCCATGCGACTGCTGCACGAAACCGTGCACCATCGCCAGACCCAGGCCGGTGCCCGGCCCCTTGGTGGTGAAGAACGGCTCGGTCGCGCGGCGCCGCACGTCGGGCGTCATGCCCTGGCCTTCGTCATGCACGCAGATGCAGACATAGTCGCCGGCGCGCAGGCCCAGCTTGCGGCGCCGCTCTTCGGACAGCACGGTGGTGCCAACCTTCACCGCGCCACCGCCCGGCATGGCATCGCGTGCATTGAGCACCACATTGAGCAGTGCCATCTCGAGGTAGGTCGGGTCGATCGTGCAGGCCGGCAGGCCGGGCTTGAGGTCGAGCTGCAGGTCGATCTTGTCGCCCAGCGTGCGCACCAGCATGTCGGAAAACTCGACCACCAGGCTGTTCAGGCTCAGGCGCTTGGGCTCGAGCCGCTGCTTGCGTGCAAAGGTCAGCAGTTGCTGGGTGAGCTTGGCGGCCTGCATCGTCGCGCGCTGGGCGCGCCGGATCGGCTCGAGCGCCTTGTGCTGGCGTTCGGTGCCCAGCAGCGCCACATCCAGATTGCCGTTGATGACCTGCAGCAGGTTGTTGAAATCGTGCGCCATGCCGGCCGACAGCTGGCCGATCGCTTCCATCTTTTGCGCCTGCAGTTGGGATTCCTGCGTCGTACGGCGTTCGCTGATGTCCATCTGCGAGGCGAAGAAAAACATCAGCTCGCCCTGCTGGTCGAAGATCGGACCAAAGAACAGCGCGTTCCAGAATGGCGTGCCATCGGCTTTGTAGTTCAGCAGGTCGACGGCCACCGCGCGTGACTCGGCGACGGCCTGGCGCAGCTCGGCCACGGTGTTGCGGTCGGTGTCCGGCCCCTGCAGAAAGCGGCAGTTGCGCCCCAGGATGTCCTGCTGCTTGTAGCCGGTCAGGTCTTCGAACGCGCCGTTCGAAAACACGATCGGATTGTCCGGCTGGCGCGGGTCGGTGATCAGCATCGGCATGCGCGTCATTTCCACGGCGGCAAAGAAGATGTTGCCGCGTTCGTCCAGGCCGCCGTGCTCGATATAGCTGGCCTGCCAGTGGTTCACGCCGGGGTTGTCCTCGGGCGGGCCCATCGGGTTGACGGCGTTGCCCTCGACCTGGCCGGCGGCCGGTACGCCGCGGCTCTGGCCGCCTCCTTGTACATCGAGGTCTTTTTTGAGCGTGTCGTCCTTGGGTGGTCCGAGTACCATGCGTTTCCTTGAAGCGGAGGTTGTGACCTCTACTTTAATTGGACTGGCAGACTCGTTTCCGTACGTGAGCGCACAAACCCCGGTGTTATATCAGCGCGGTGCAATCGCGCGCACGAACGGGATGGCTTGCAGGATGCGAATCAACAACGCCGAGATCCCGGCGGCCAGCAGCGTGAGCAGCGGGATTCCGAGCCAGGGGTTGATGAAACGGTAGTCGATGCCCTTTGCATCGAGAGCGAACAGGACCCAGACATGGATCAGGTAGACGCCGAAGCTGGTCGTGGCAAACCAGGCAATGCCCCGTTGTCTGAATGTGCCCTCGGGCGCCCAGGTCGCACCCAGCGCGCGCAGGGCCACGAAAGCGGCCACGCCGGCCAGCACCACGAGCGGGCTGGAATAGACGTAGAAGGTTTCATTGGCGCCACCGAGCGTGTGGCTGCGCCACCAGGTCGCCACCGCGATCGCGACGGCCAGCACGATCCACGCGAGCCAGGCACCGGCCACATGCAGGCGCCGCGGTACTGCCGGCAGGTAGCGGTACAGCACGGCCCCCAGCGCCATATAGCCGGGATACAGATGCAGCGCGGCCCAGTCGATCCCCACCACCCGGCGCTCTGTGAGCGCGATTTCAAGCGGAACGATGCTGGCCGCGATGAACCAGAAAAACAGACAGAACAGTTGTATGCGCAGCGTGGTGTTCTGGTGAAATGCCGCGAGCACGGGCAGAAAAACGTACACGCCGGCCAGCGCATACAGGTACCACAGGTGGCCGACAACGGGGCCGTTGACGATCAGGGCTGGCCAGTCGGTCTGCTGCTGGCCGGTGTAGCGGAACCACAGCAGGTACAGCACCGACCAGGCCACCAGCGGGAGCACGATGCGCCACTCGCGCCGGCCGATCGAGGTGATCGAGTGCTGTCGCGACAGCAGCAGCGCACCGCTCATCATGAAGAACAGTGGTACCGACACGCGCGCGATGCTTTCCCAGGCGTTGACCGCCCACCAGTTGCGCTCGCCCATCAGCCCGAATCCCTTGGCACTGACATGGATGACGATGACGAGCAGCGTGGCGACGACGCGCATGCCGTCCAGTGCATGGTCACGTGACGGCGTGGCAAGGGATTGGGTCATATCAGGCCTGAGGGCGGAACGTGAAGGCCCGGTGCAGCGCGAACGTCAGCACGGGACCGAACAGCAGCACGAGCAGCAGGCCAATCAGGTAATGCCAGTGCATCGTCTCGGCCAATGCCGACAAGGCGACAGTCAGGGCCAGGCTGACCATCGACACGGCCAGGAACTTGCGATAGCGCTGCCAGTCAGGCGCAGCATGGAACGTGTAGCGGCAGTTGGCGAAGAACGAGACGGTGTTGGCGACGGCAAAGCCGGCCACATTGGCCGCGACCGGTCCGGTCAGTCCGGTTTCGACCAGCAGGATCACGGTGCCGGAATGCAGCAGCGTGTTGATCACGCCAATCACGCCGAAGACAAGAAACGCGCGATAGCGCGCCAGCAGATACCGGAGGCGTTCAGCGAACGTCATTGACGCTTTCGTTGCCGTGTTCTTCACGTACCAGGTACACCGGGCGGCGCTTGACCTCATGGTAGATGCGGCCGACGTATTCGCCCAGCACGCCGATGCCGATCAGCTGGACGCCGCCGAGGAACATCATGCCGGCCATCAGCGACGGGTAGCCCGGCACGTCCGCGCCGACCACGAGCGTGTCGAGCACGATGGTCATGGCGTAGATCAGGGACAGCAGCGACACGCCCAAGCCGATGTAGGTCCAGATCTTGAGCGGAGCGGTCGAGAAGCTGGTGATGCCTTCGAGCGCCAGATTCCACAGTTTCCAGGCATTGAAGCTCGATTCGCCGGCATGCCGTTTGGCGGGTGTGTACGGCACGGTCACGGTACGAAAGCCGACCCAGGCAAACAGGCCCTTCATGAAGCGGTGATTCTCCGGCAGCTGACGCAGCGCCTGCACGACGCGCCGGTCCATCAGGCGAAAGTCGCCCACATCCATCGGGACTTCGACCTTCGAAATCATGTTGTGGAAGCGGTAGAACGACGTGGCCGACAACTTCTGCAGGCGTCCATCGGTGTCGCGGTCGGTGCGCAGCGCCAGCACCACCTCGGCACCCAGTTCCCACTGCTCGAGCATCTGCGTCAGCAGCTCGGGTGGGTGCTGCAGGTCGGAGTCGATCGGCACCACGGCGTCGCCGCTGGCACGGTCCAGGCCCGCCGTCATGGCCGCTTCCTTGCCGAAGTTGCGCGACAGGTCGATCACGCTGACCCACGGGTGGGTGGCGCGTATCTGGAGCAGCTCGTCCCAGGTCGTATCGCGACTGCCGTCATTGACGGCGATGACCTCGAATTCGTACTGCGGCAACGTGGCCGCCAGTGCCGCCACACGGCGGAAGAACTCATGCACATTGCCCGATTCGTTGTAGAACGGAGCGACCAGGGATACGCGTTTCTTCATGGTTTGTCGTTGGCAAGTGGGATACTGTTACGGCGGCACAGGAACACGATGTTCATGTCGGCGCAGGTAGCGTTATTGCCCATCAGGCGCTCGGCATCGGCCTGGAGAGGGAACAGCTTTTTCTCGAAGGCGACCGCCGTGCTGGCCGGCAGGCGTGCGATGGTCACGCCATAGTTCACGCATGACTTGGCGGCGCGCGCGATGTAGCCGGTCGAGAGGGGATAGCCACGCGCGACTGCATAGCGCATGACCGGCAGCAGCGCGTGCGAACCGGCCGTTTCGCCACAGCGGAACGGCGGATAAAAGTGCATGGCGCGCACGCCGGGGCCGAGAAACGCGTCCCAGCGCGCTTCGTCGATCGATGGCGCGGCGTTCTGGGCCACGGTCTGGCGGACGTAATCCTGGTGTGTCTGCAGGTCCCACAGATGCAGCCACACCACCAGCGCCAGCAGCGCGGCTGCGCGCCACCAGGCAAGGTGGCGCGCGGCGCCGACGACGGCGAAGATCACGATCGCGTAGCCGACCGGCCAGAAGAAGCGGCCCGAGGCGCGGAACGTGGTCGTCACGGTTTCCATCCATTCCGGCAACTGCAGCGCGTACAGGCGCGTGTTGCCAAGCCAGACGATATTCGACAGCGCAAAGATCGTGAGCAGCGCCAGCACGCCGAACAGGGCGCCATGACGGCGCCAGAAGTCCGGCTCGCGCTGCTGCAGCAGCTTGTACGAAGTGAGCGCCAGCCCCAGCACGAAGACGCCCAGATAGTTGAATCCTTCGCCCTGGCCGTCGTGCGCCATCGGGTGCACCAGTTGCAGGAGATAGCCGCCATGCAGCGGCGCCAGCAGGTTCATCGAGAAATGACCGAACCCCCATTCGCGGCTGCCCGCGCCGGGTGGCAGCGGCAGCACCATGATCCACATGCTGGCAAACAGCAGCCCGTAGACGACGACCGGCGCGAGCAACGCATGCCCGATCGAGGCGCGTGTGGCAGGGGCGCGCAGCAGCTGGCGCAGCACGTCGGCGGCGAAGATCGCCGAGGCCATCGTAAACAGGTAGATATTGATGTAGAACGCGCCGATGAGCAGCGGCGCCCAGACCGCGGTAGCCAGTCGTTCAAGGCGCGAGCTGCGCAGATAGACCGCGAACGCGAACACCAGCAGCCATTGCGACATCAGGCTGGTATGCGAGATGCGGAAGGTCAGGGCCGGGAAGCTGGCCAGCAGCAGCGCCAGCGCAGCCAGTGCGGCCCAGTTGCGCACGCGCGCTTCGCGGCAGATCCACCATGCTCCCACGCCTTGCAGCGTGAAGCACAGCGCGATCCACAGGCCATACGGATTCCAGTAGCCGGCGCCCGGGTGCACCAGCTTGAGCATGAGGGCGTACAGCGGCACCGTGTCGAGGAAGGTGGCCACGGTGCCGTCGGGGGTGTTGAGCGAATTCAGCCGCAGTAGCGGCCAGTGCCAGGACTCGTGGACGTAGGCATTGAACCCGGCCAGGTACTGCGTGATGTCGGCATTGTCGCGCCACCAGAACGGCGACGTGCCGCGCAGCATCGGGTAGCCGTACAACCACCAGGCGTAGCCCAGGCCGAGTGCGGCGGCCAGCAGCAGGCCGGCGGCGCCGTCCACGGCCAACCAGCTTGCATCGGGCCGCCAGCGTCGGGCACCTGGCGCTGCGCTGCGAAGCAGCGGCCTCATGGCGCCGGCACGGGCGGGGCTGACCCATCGAGCAGGGCGAGCAACGCGCGCGCCTGTTCGCGCCAGGTCATCCAGCGCATGCCCTGCGGCGTCGGGTGACGCCCTTCAGCGAACAGCGCCAGCCAGGCTCGCACGGCAGCGGCCAGGTCGGCGCCCCCCATGCCGTCAAAATACCAGGCATGGCTGCCGGCGACTTCGCGGAACACCGGCAGGTCACGCGCCAGCAGTGGCAGTTCGTGGTGCGCGGCTTCGATCAGCGGCAGGCCAAAGCCTTCGCCTTCGCTCGGGAACAGCAGGCAGGTGCTGGCCAGGTAGACCTGTTGCAACGTGTCGTCGTCGATGCCTTCCAGCCACAGCAGGCGCTGGTTCAGCTCCGGGCTCGCGCGCAGGCGTTCCAGGATGCGCGGCAGCGTGCGCCGGTCGGCGTCGGCCAGGCCTTTCCAGCCTTCGCGACCGACGATGACCAGATTCACATCGACCCCGTCGGCCCACAGCTGTTCGAATGCCTCGAGTGCCTGCAGATGACCCTTGCGCGGTTCGATCGTGCCGACCATCAAAAAGCTCGGGCGGGCTGCGATCTGCTGCACGACGGGTGACGGCGCGGCATCGGCATGCATGTCGAGTTCGAGGTCGGCGCCCAGGTGCAGACCGGTGCGCAACTGGCCCTTGCGGGGCGTAATGCCACGCTCGACCAGCCAGGCATCCAGATCGGCGCAGACTGCGTGCGAAATGCAGATCAGGCGGTCGGCTTCGGCCGCCACGCATTCGAGCCACGCGGCGTGGGTAATGTCGGCGTGCGCCGGGAAGAATTCGGGCCGCAGCACCGGCAGCAGGTCATAGACGACAAAGTTGATCGACACGCCGCGCGCACGCCAGGCGCCATACAGGCCTCTGCGCGCCGCTTCCATCGCCGCATGCGGCGAGTGGTCGGCGCAGTAATAGATGTCGCCCGCGAGCACGTCCACCACCGGATCCGGACCTTGCAGCACGGCCTCGATACCGAGCAGCTGCGCCGCATAGTTGCGCGCATACCGGTAGTGCGGCTGTTCACCGCTGTTGTCCAGGTAGACCGGCTCGATCCGGTAGCCGATCGCGCCCAGTTGCAGCAGTTCCATCAGCTGGTTGCGCACCACGCGTTCGATGCCGGTCTTGAGGTCGTTGCGCGCGATGGTCGTCACGTCCAGCAGCAACTGGCGCGGCTGGAGCGGATCGGGTGCGCGCGCCACCGAGCGCGCAAGGCGCTGGAGCATCGCGTCGTCGGGCTCGAGGCCGGGCGTGGCGAGCAGGGCGCGGTTCAGCGCGCGCCCGTCCACGTGGCGGCGGTGCGCGTCGTGTTCCAGCGCCGCCTTGTACATCAGGCCGACGCGTTCCGGGCTGTTGCGCGTGCCCATCAGGGTGAAGCCGGCGCGGGCCAGCGCCAGCCGGCGCGCATCGTCGGTGCGCAGGGTTTCAAGCGCGTCGACCAGTTGCTCTTGCGCGAACATGTCCGGCAGCATCCACACGGCGTCGTGCGGGAACTCGGCCATCGCGCCATTGGCATTGACGACGGTCGGCAAGCCGTAAATCATGCAGTCGAGGATCGTGCCCGAGGTCTCGCCGCGCGAACCGGTGCGCAGCTGTACGCCGACGTCGGCCGCCTGCAGATAGCGGAAGTAATCTTCGTCCGATGTCCAGCCCGAAATCCGCACGCGCCCGGCGCCGGCGGCGGCGATGGTTTCGCTCATCTGGCGGCCATAGTCGCCGCCGTGGTTGGCGCCGACGAACACCAGGTGGCAGGCGCGGTCGGCGTGCAGGTTAGAGGCGATCCAGGCCTGCAGCAGGGCCATGCAATGCTTGGTCGGCGCGATGAACCCGAAATTGCAGACCACGAAATCATCGGCGCCGATCCCCAGCGCGCGGCGCGCTGCGGCGCGGTCGTTTTCCAGCGGCACGGCACGCGGTAATTGCGCCTGGCTCCAGTCGGCGCCGGCCTGCGGCCCGTACCAGTCGCGCGCAAGCTGGTGCGCGTATTCGGAATGCACGATCACGTGACTGGCATCCTGCAGGATTTCCAGGTTGCCCGGCCAGTCGTGCTTGGCCTGCTCCAGACCGTCCGGCGCCACGCTGGCCTGCACCGCGGCATAGCCGTGCGAATGCAGCAGGCTGCGGGTCCAGATGCCCGGCATCGCGCCGGTGATCTGTTCGTACGAGAGCATGCTGCTCAAGAAGAAGTCGTGCAGGACCACCACGCCCGGATGGCGCTGCAGCAGCGGTACCATGTGGCTGTGATACGGGCTGTTGCCGAACTGGTAGACGATGTGCTGGTAGCGCTCCGGGTGCTGGTCGAGCCAGGCCGGCGGATGCTGTGGCAGATGCGCCAGTTCCGGCGGCAGCACGACCTCGGACTGCTGGACGATCAGTTCCACCTCGAAGTGCGGCAGCAGTGCCGGCAGTACGCGCACCGCGTAATCGGCGATGCCGGTGCGTTCCGGCGGCAGTGGCGACAGGAAGGCGATGCGCGGTTTGCCCGATGCGGCAACCGGGGCCACTGGCTGCGCCATCTGGGCCACGTGGGCTTCGAGTGCGGCGATCGCACGCTGCGCGCTGTGGTCCCAGCTGAACTTGCGGGCCTGGACGGCGCCGTGCGCGCGCAGGCGCGCCTGCAGCGCCGGGTCGCCCAGTACGGCAGCGATGCGTTCGGCGATGGCAGCCGGCTTGCGGCCGTCGAACAGCGCGTCAGGATTGCCGATCACTTCGGGAATGCTGGTGCTGTCGGCGCCGATCACCGGCGCGCCGCAGGCCATTGCCTCGAGCGCCGGCAGGCCGAAGCCTTCGTGCAGCGACGGGAACACGAACAGCGCCGCGCTGCGATACAGGTCGATCAGGTCGGCGTCGCTCAGGTAGCCGGTCAGGACCAGTTCGTCTGCAGCCAGGTTGTTCTGGCGCGCCAGCTGTTCGAGGCGATGCCGCTCATCGTCATTGATCTTGCCGGCGATGACCAGCTGGTGCGCCGCGCGCAGCGGCGCAGGGAGCAGGCCCCAGGCCGCAATCAGGCCGTCGATATTCTTGCGCGCGTCGAAGCCGCCCGGCGCGCACATCAGGGCAGGGCGCACGATCCCGAAACGGGCGCGCAGCGCCGCCAGGTGGTCCGGATCAAGTGCGGCCGGGTGGAAGGTCTCGTCCACGGCGGTCGAGATCGACACCACGCGCGACGGATCCAGGCCGAGCGCGTCGATCGCTTCCTGGCGCGAGTAGTCCGAGATTGCCAGCAGCAGGCCAGCCTGGCGCAGCGATGCGATCTTGCGATCGTAATAGCTGCGCTGTTCGGGCTGGCGCAGGTATTGCTGCGGCTTGAGGAAAGGGATCAGGTCGTACAGCACGGCAGCCGTGGCAGCGCCATCGTCGAACTGGCCGATCGAGACCACAGCGTCATCCACATAGCCTTCGAACAGGCTGGTGACGAGCACCGCGTCCGGGCGCAACTGGGCGATGGCGTATTCGCGCAGCAGCTCGCCGGCGCGCGCGCGCGGCGAGTTCACCGGATGCACTTCGGCGCTGTTGCCGGCACCATCGAACAGGCAGATGCGCTCTGGCGGCACCAGGCCGGCGAACGCCTGGCGGATGTCCGCGACGGCTTCGCCCAGCGCTGCGTTCAGGACCAGCCATACCTCGTGCGGGCCGGCGTTGCGCGCCACGCCCAGCGCCAATGCCAGCGAGTAGCGCCCGATGCCGCGGTAGCGGCTTTCCGACTGGGCGCCCTGGAGATCAATGACTATCCGCATCGCTGGTCCTTGCCTGATTCTGTTTCGATTGATTTTGCAATTGCTGCAACTGCTGATAGACACGCGCCGCGCGTGGCGACAGTTCGCCGGGCTGCGTGTCGAGCACCACCGGGGTGGCGCTGCTCTGGTCCAGCATGAGCTTGTAGAGACGCGCTTCGAGCGCCGGCACCTTGCGCAGCACGGCGCGCACCGCGCGCTTCATGGCTGGCCGGCGCAGCACGGCGCCGCCCACGCGCCGGGTCAGGCGCATGGCGCGCGAACGGGCCGCACTGCCGAGTCGCCCTTCGCGCTGCGCATTGCGCAGCCGGTAGGCAAGCGTCATGGCGCTGCGCATCGGTGCAGTCACGCGCCAGGAGCTGCTGGCAAGCAGGTCGACTACGCGCTGCGACATCTCGGTCGCATACGCTTCGGCCTGGACCAGGCGCGCTTCCTGGCGCGCCGCTTGCTGGCGCAATTCGTCGAGCTGTTGTGCCAGCTGGGCCCCGTGCTGCGCGAACTGCTGCTGCTGCAATGCGAGGCCCGCATGCGCCTTCGCCAGTTCGACGGTATGCGCCCGTTCGTCCGCCAGGTCGCGCGCCGTGTGGCTCGCATCGAGGCCCATGCGGCCCAGGATGTGGTGGATCTCGGCGTGCTGGCCGGCCAGTTGTTGTTCATAACGCTGCGACAGCGCGCTGAGCGTGACGCCCAGCGGCGCGTCGAAGGCGGCATCGAACGTCGCCAGCAGCGCCGGCTCGGCGGTCTTTTGCGCCACGACCGCGTAATCGGGGCTGACGCCTTCGAGCACGGTGATCAGGCCCACCGGCGCGTCCGTGTGCAGCTGCGGGTCTTCCTGCAGGCGCACGATGCGGTGGCGCGCAAAACCCGCGTGGTCGGCGGCAAAGCCCAGCAGGCCCGGCGGCAGCGGATGCAGGTGCGACGGATCCAGGTAGAAGCTGGTGGCGCCGACCGTGAGGTTCTCGGGGTTGGGCGTTTCCATGATCAACAGGCCGCCTGGCTTGAGCGCGCGCAGCGCTTCGGCGATCAGTTCCTGCACCAGGTCGAACGGCAGGTGCTCCACCAGGTGGAAGGCTGAAACCAGCGCCAGGCTGGCATCCGGGCAGGCGCGCAGCGCCGCCAGTGCATCGGCGTGGCGCGCGGCCAGGCCGCGTTCGTGGCAGGCCGCCAGCATGCCATCGTCGAGGTCCACGCCTTCGGCCCGGAAGCCGTTCTCGCCCAGCAGTTCGAGCCATTCGCCGCGACCGCACCCCAGGTCGAGCGCCACCGGCTCGCCCGGCAGCGTGCGCAGCGTGTCGGTAAAGCGGGCATAGGCGCGCAGCCGCGCCTTGATGACGTCGCGCGAGCCGCGGTAGCGGTCTTCGAACGCGCGGTAGAACGTGGTCTGGCTCATCGCTGGATCTCCACTTGTGGCTCGAGCCAGCTGCTGCCGACAAATTCGCGCCGGTTCATGTTCATGACCATGAAGATGGCCGCCAGGTCGCGCCACTCGTAGTTATCGGCCAGGTGCGTTTCGCTGCTGGTCAGCGCGGTGGTGACCGAATAGCTGCCCGGTCCCAGGTTGAGCGGGAAGCGGAAGCGGTACTCGATGACTTCACCCGCGCGCAGCTGCGTCAGCGCCTGGTCGAGGTAATGGGTGTTGGTGCCGAAGATCTGCTGGCCCAGACGGTCCTTGATCATGTAGCCGAGCACCAGGCGCGGCAGGTTCTTGTTGACCTGGACGCGGATGCGCAGCGTGGCCGGGATGCCGACATTGAGCATTTCCAGCGACTGGCCGGCCTCGTTCTCGAGCGCCACGTCGATCACGCTGGCGCTGCCATTGCCGGACGTGGTACGCACCCGCCCCTCGGGCGTGCGTACCTGCTCGACGGTGCTGCCTTCGCGTTCGGCGATCAGCGCGTTGTAGTAATCCATGACTTCTTCGGGCGTGCCCTGCTTGGCCAGGCGGCCGCTGTCGAGCAGGATCGCGCGGTCGCAGATCGACTGCATGGCGGCGCGATCGTGACTGACGATCAGCAGCGTCGTACCCTGCTTGCGAAACTCGCGGATGCGCTCGAAGCTCTTGTGCTGGAAATACGCATCGCCCACCGACAGCGCCTCGTCGACGATCAGCACGTCCGGCCGGCGCACGGTGGCCACGCTGAAGGCCAGGCGCATCTGCATGCCCGACGAATACACCCGCACCGGCTGGTCGATGTAGTCGCCGATTTCGGCGAACGACTCGATCTGCGGCATCAGCGTGGCGATCTCGTCTACGGACAGGCCCAGCAACTGGCCGGCCATGAACACGTTCTGGCGCCCGGTAAAGTCGGGGTGGAAGCCCATCCCCAGCTCGAGCAGGGCAGCCACACGCCCACTGATCGAGACGCTGCCACTGGTCGGCTGGGCCGTGCCCGTGATCAGCTTGAGCAGCGTGCTCTTGCCGGCGCCGTTGATGCCGATGATGCCGACCGCGTCGCCCGGCGCCAGCTGGAAGTTGATGTCCTGCAAAACCCACTTGAGCTTGTGGCGCGGTTTGTTACCGGGCAGCACCCACTCGGCCAGGCGGCTCCAGCGGTTGCCGTACTGCTTGTAGGCCTTGCCCAGGTCCTTGACGATAATCGCGCCCATTACAATTCATCCACCATTTCACCCGCACGCTTGCGGAACAGGTGCATGCCGAGCATGCACAGCAGCACGGACAGCACGGTCACGGGAATCAGGCTTTCCCAATGCGGCAGTTCGCCGTGCAACAGGATGCCCTGGTAAGCCTGCACCACCGACGCCATCGGATTCCAGATCAGCAGCGGTCGTACTTCGGCCGGCAACGCCGTCACCGGATACACGACAGGCGTGAACCAGAACCAGAACTGCAGCAGGATCGCGAAGAACTGGCCGACGTCACGGAAAAACACGTTGAGCACGCCCAGCACCATCGCCAGGCCGATCGAGAACATGATCTGGATCGCCAGCACCGGCAGCAGGGCCAGCGCGCTCCAGCCCGGAAAGGAATCGGTTGCGACCAGAAACACGAGGAACAGGCCGAAGATGATCGCGAAATTGACCAGCGCATTGAGCACCACCACGATCGGCAGGCAGATGCGTGGAAACTGCAGCTTCTTGATCAGGTTGGCATGTTCGAGAAAGACGTTCTGCCCGCGCGTGGTGATCTCGGCAAACAGGCCCCAGGTCAGCACGCCCGCGCACAGATAAATGCTGTAGGCAAAGTTGCCGGTGCCGCCCGGCAGGCGGGTGCCCATCACCTGCGAAAAGATCACCGTGTAGACGATGATCATGGCCAGCGGATTGAGCACCGTCCATGCTGCGCCGAGCAGCGAATTGCGGTACTTGGCCTGGAATTCGCGGCGGACGCTGCCCGCGATGAAACCGCGGTAACGCCAGACGCCGCCCAACATATTTCGGGAAATCATAGGTAGAAAACGCTGCTCAATGCATCGGGAATCGGGGTCGCGCGAGGCGCGTCCAGTGGTGAAAAAAATGGGGATAAGTTGTTGATTATAACATGGCGGGTATCGCCATTTGCCACGTGGCAGGGTGTCACAAGTTTCTGCGCTGCACTACAAATGGTGACATTTCGGTGATGCAGGTAGCGGCATATCGACCGCACGGCGGCGCGTGCGATTCAGCCCTGGATCAGCTTTTGCAGCTCTTCCGGCTTGACGATGGTGATGCGGTGCGTGCCTTTTTCGATGATGCCCTGCTGGACCAGGGTCAGAAGAGCGCGCGTCACGGTTTCGCGGCTGGTGTTGATCATGTTGGCAATGTCCTGGTGAGTCGGCAGGTTTTCCACGACCTGTACATCGCCATCCTTCTTTTCTTTCAGCAGATTGAGGAAGGTGAAAATGCGGCGCGAGGTATTGTGAATGCTGAGCAGGGCACGAAACTCGGTATCGCGCTGCACCTTTTCAGCTAGAAAGCGCAGCATCTGGTTGGCGACGGAAGGCGAATGCGTAAACATGTGCAGCGCAATGGCGCGCGGCAGCAGCGCCACGAGCACGGGCGACAGTGCCACAACCGACGCCGAACGCATGGCGCCGTTGATGACTGCAATTTCGCCGAAGAACTCCCCCGGTTGCAGCATGCGCAAGCCGATTGCGCGGCCATCTTCGGTCACGTCGATGACCTGCAGCGAGCCACTCAGCAAAAACAGCAGGCTGTCACCGGGCGCGCCTTTTTGCAGCACGACGTCGCGTTTGGCGTATTCACGGATGCGCAGGTTGGTTTTTACCCGCTGCATGTCCTCGTCACTCAGATTGGCCAGCAGCGGGATCTTGCGCAGGTGAATCTGCACTTCCTGTTCCTGCTTGGTCGGTTCGTTGGCCGGATTGGCAGCCGGGGCCGGCGCCAGCTCTGGCTCCGGCAAGGCCGGAACGAGGTCTTTTTCAGGGTCGTTTTTGCGTTTGGTCGACGATGTCATTCGTATCTCAGATCACCTGTAACAGTCCGAATGCCAGCGCCGCACTGGCAATGCCGGCCGCGTTGGCACCCATGTCGCGCCAGCAAAAACTACGCCCTGGCACAAGTTGTTGCAGAACTTCGATGGTCAGGCCGGCCATGAGCAGACCTGTCAGCCATACCGCGCGGCGGGACCACGAAGGTTCGATGAGCAACGCGAGTGTGCTCAATCCCGCAAACGCAATGAAGTGAAGCAGTTTGTCGTGCGGGAGTAGTGGAAGCCAGCGTGCCGGCAGCAGGCATCCAAGGACGACCGCACCGGCGGCCGCTACAAAGACAATGATTTCCCAGGACATATCGGCCTAATGCTTGTACACCAATCCTGGCGTTAGAAATTATCCCAGCGTAAACTCAACTGCAGGGCGTGGCTATTATATTGGAAGAGCGAGATGTTCTCGCGGTTGAATGTGGCGCGCCATTCCATGACCACACTGTAGTGGGGACGGAAGCGCCAGCTTGCCGCGGTACGCAGCGTCGCCGTGTTCTGCCTGCGGCGCGTCTCGATCAGGCCGGGCGAGTACAGCGTCTGGCTGCGCCAGTTCTGCCAGTTCAATCCTCCTTCCAGCGCCACCTGGCTGGTCGCCTCACCATACCACTGCACACCGCCGAACCAGCCATTGCGGTCGCCCCCCGGCCGGTTATCGGTACTGTCATCGTGCAGACGGGTAAGTGTGACCTGGGTCAGGCTGCGTTTGCCACGGTAGCCGACGATGCCACCGAACTCGGCCATCGTTCCGTCATACGCCGGGCGGGTTGGGTATTCCACCCGGCTGAGATTTCCCGAAAAAGCGAAATCGGTGTTTTTTGGCATCGTCCATGGCGGCGACGCCCGCAGTTGTAATTGTTGCTGGCGCTGATACAGCGTACGGTCAAGCGTGACGTAGCCGACCGCTGCGGTACCGCGAAGTTGCCATGCGCCCGGCTTCCAGGTGCGTTCGACTGCTGCAAGCGCCGAGGCCGTATCCTGACTGCTGATCGTGTCATGCCAGCGTGAATAGGCCTGGAAGATGGCGCTGACCCCGGTACTGCCAAGCGGCCGCACGTTGGACACGGCCAACTGGCTGAAATTATCGCCTTTGGGCAAGAACGTCGGATCCAGTTCGTACTCGGTCAGAAAGCCGCCGCTGCCGAGTGTGAAACGCGGATCGCTTGCACCCTGGTTGACATTGTCATCGCGGCCCCGGGTTGCGGCCATCAGCCAGGCGCCGCCTTTTCGCACGACCTTCTTTCCACACCCGGTGGCACGATAGCGTGCGATCGTTTCAATGATGCCATCGGGAAGGGCGAAGCGTTGCTGCAGACTGGAAAACAGGCGTTCCGCTTCTACTGAATGACCCAGTTCACACTGGGTGATCGCCAGGTCGAGCCAGGCGCCGGCATGGCGCGGCTCTGCCGCCACCACCCGTTGCAGCAAGGCCGCCGCTTCTTCCACGCGGCCATCGGCCAGGGCGCGCAATGCAGCGCGGTACACGTCCTCTTCGTCGTTACCCTGGGCGAGCGCCACCGTAGCAGCAAACGGCGCGTCCTGCGTTTCCTGCGCGGCGCACTGGTACGTGGCGCAGGAAAAAATCAGTGTGCTCAGCATCAGCAATCGGGTCATGCGCCGCTCTCCAGCGTGTAGATACGTGTGGGCCGGCCCTTGCCGCGCAACTGGCGTTCGCCCAGCAGCAGCAGGCCGTGGCGTTTGGCCAGCGCTGCCGTACCCTCGCCGATGATCACATCGTGTGGATAGTCGCGGGCCGCCTGTTCCAGGCGCGCAGCCGTATTGACGCTGTCGCCCACTGCCGTATAGATGCTGCGCGCTGCGGTGCCATAGTCGCCGGCCATCGCCAGGCCACTTTCGATGCCAATACGTACGCGTAGTGGCGGCAGGCCAGAGGCGACTCTTTGTGCAGAAAACTGCGCTACCTCGTGCAGGATGCGCGCCGCCGCGTCCAGCGCAAGATCGGCATGGTCGGCATTCGGCAGCGGCGCACCCCAGAAGGCCACCAGGCCATCGCCGGTGTATTTGTCCAGGGTGCCGCGATGCGCCAGCACCGGACGCGTGAGACATTCCAGGAATTGCGTCGTCAGGTATGAAGCCTCTTCGAGCGTCAGCGATTCGACCTGGCTGGTGTAGCCCTGCATATCCGCCACCAGCGTCGTTACTTCGAGGCGGCGTGGCGCCAGGGGATCTTTCATGTCGCTGCGCAGCAACTCGTCGACCACTTCACCCGCCACATACTGGCGCAGCGTGCCCAGCAGCTGGCGCGAGCGGCGCTGCGCCAGTTCCCATTGGAACGGGACAGCGACCGCGAGCAAGTACAGGCAGCACAGCAACGGCGCGGCTGGCGCAAAATCGGGATCACGTGGCGCCAGCAGCCAGGCGATACCCAGCCACAGCAGCGCGCTGGCGCCCAGCAGCAGCGCATTTGCAGCGGCAGACATGCGAGGCAGCGTGTAGTTAATCAACAAGACGACAGCCAGCACGAAAATGAAGGCAATCGCTGCGCCAGGCAGCGCGACCGGCGCCAGACCCGCCTGTCGGTCGAGCAGCGATGTAAGCATGGACGCGTGGACGAGCAATCCGGCGCTGGAAGCGCCCAGCGGCGTCGGAATGCGGTCGCCAATGCTGAGTGACGACGAGCCGATCAGCACCAGCCGTCCGCTTGCCATGCCAGCTGGCATGCGGCCCGCCAGAAGATCGCCTGCCTTGATCACGTCGTAGGCGCCCCAGGCGCGGGCATAGGGCACGCGCTCGACGATCCGTGGAGGCGGGGTGGTTGTCGCGCTACCACAACATTCAAGCAAGGCGAGCGAGAGGCTCGGGTAGACTCTGCCGCCGTAGCTGGTGAACATGGGCAGGCGGCGCAGCGTACCGTCGCCATCGGGCAGAACGCCGATATTGCCGGCATGACGCGCCTGGGCCAGGCCGGCATGGTTGGCCAGATAGCCGTGCGCTGCAACGGCCGCGCCGGCAGCCGGCAGCGGCGCGCCGCCAACCAGGTGGCCGCTTGTCAGTGGCGCATCGGCATGCAGGTAGTCGAACATCTGCGCCAGCACCACCGGGCCATGACTGGCCAGCATGGCCAAACGCGCATCGCCTTCGGCGTCGGCTGGTTTTTCCATCAGGATATCGAGTGCGACCGCGCGAGCGCCGTCGGCCAGCGCCAGTTCCACGAGGTCGGCGATGCGGGCGCGGGGCCAGGGCCAGGGAATCTGCGCAACGCTGCTTTCATCGATATCGATGACCAGCACACGTTGTTCCGGCGCGCTGCTGGCGCTTGTCTGGATGAATCTGTCGCGCAGCCACTCGTCGGTCGCCGTCGTCATGGGCATGCCGCCTTGCCATTGCAGCCATCCCGCCATGACCAGGGCAACAAGCAAGATCAGGCCGCGCAGGACGGCCGGGTCGTGCAGGTCGATGCGCAGAAGGCGGGAAATCGTCATCAAGCAGGTGATAGACAGGAAATAGGCGAGGTAGGGAGAGCAGGAGTATATCGGTTTGTCTTTGCTGGAAGAAATAATTCGTCAGCGCACAGATCGGAGTAACATTTGTAAAGTGTGATGACCGTCACAGATTTTATCTGTTGATGCTGGACAATGCTAGGGATGGAGGAGTCTATGTTCAAGAAAATCGCGTTCGCTGCTGCTGCCTTGTTGCTGATCACCGACAGCGCAATGGCGGCGGAAGCTGGTCGCGTCGTGTTTGTTACTGGACAGGCTCACGTCGGCAAGCAGGCAGCTGTCAAAAGCATGGCAGTGGAGGAGGGTGACGAGCTCTCGACAAGCGCCGATGGTTACGTCTATGTTCAAACGGTCGACAACGGCTTTCTTATCCTGCGGCCGAATACCATCGCGCGGGTGGTGACCTACTCGATCGACAAGCGTGACCCATCCAAGACCCAGGTCAAGCTCGAACTGCGGCAGGGTGTGGCACGCACGATTTCCGGCCAGGGCGTCAAGCAGGCGCGGCAGAACTTTCGCTTCAATACGCCGGTCGCGGCAATCGGTGTGCGCGGCACCGACTTCACCGTCTTCACCGACCAGAAGACGACGCGTGTAACGGTGCTCTCTGGTGGTGTGGTGATGAGCGGCTTTGGCGCCAACTGCGCAGCCAATGGTACCGGCCCGTGCGAAGGCCGCGATGCGCGTGAGTTGTTTGCAGGACAGAATGGCATGTTGCTGCAGGTCGAACGCGGAAACGGCATGCCGCAACTGCTCACAAATCCGGCCCTGGCGCCGGATCAGACCGAAAAGCCGAGAAGTGACGAGCCGCTGGCCAAGCCTGCAACCCCGCTGGTGCCAATGGCACAAGTGAACCTGGATCCGCAGCGTTCGGAGCAGGCTTTGAGTAATGTGCGGCCAGTGACGCCACCGCCTGTGCAGGTGCCGTCGCCAGTGCCGACACCTGTCCCGGTGACGCCGGCTTTGCCGCCGCCTGTGGTCGTGGCGCCGCCTGTCGTCGTGGAACCGGCGCGCCCGGTCATCCCTGCAGTTCCCGAAGTGTTCTGGGGGCGCTGGGAGGCAGTTCTGAACAGGGCCCCTGCGTTGGGTCGCATTCAGGATGCCGACGTCGATACGCCCACTTATTACGGATCTTATGCAATTACGCGGCTTTCCAATTCAGCATTGGTAATGCCGAAAGAAGGTAGTGCAGCTTTCAAACTGTTGGGTGGCGAAGCCATTATGACCAATTCGGATGGTGACAGATTTGCCACGGTCGAATCCGGTAAGTTGAATATGGATTTTGCGCAGAAAACATTTGCTACGTCGCTCGTCGTGCGGGCAGACAGTGATCGTGCCGATGTGATTGGCAGCGGCGTGATTACCGATAAAGGCATGCTGTACGAAGACAAGCGTTCCGATACGATCATTCGCGGCTATTTAGGTGGCGCAAATGCTGAGCAGGCAGGTTATATATTCAAGAATTATGCAAATCCCGGCGTGGTAGTTAGCGGCGCGACATCATGGGGTCGTTGATTTAATTTCATCTCTTGGAAAAAGCCGGTGGTTTTCCGAGAGAATTTGTAAAAAAGTTGTATCGATACTGTAAAAAAAATCGGGTTTGTGATGGCCGTCACAACGCCGATTTCGTAATCTGGCAATATACCCGCAGTTCTGCAACAGCCTTCTGGACTTGGTAGTGTTGTCCGGCAGCAGACTTAGTTACATCCACAATCTTAAAG
>Ga0308164_10001922_pt1 | contig 22106 bp, 22 predicted proteins | sample PhyTR2_FD_201031 | JGI IMG/M metagenome (GOLD analysis project Ga0308164, IMG submission 201031) | Phyllosphere microbial communities from UC Gill Tract Community Farm, Albany, California, United States - DLSLT.R2 | ecosystem: Host-associated > Plants > Phyllosphere > Unclassified | place: USA... | reverse complement strand
TTTCCAGGTTCATCAAATGGCGCATCACCTGATACTCCCCCGAAATCCCATTCCCGCCGTGCATGTCACGAGACATCCGCGCGATATCGAGTGCCTTGCCGACATTATTGCGCTTGACGATCGAGACTATTTCCGGCGCAAACCGGCCCTCGTCCATCAACCGCCCGACGCGCAACGACGCCTGCAACCCCAGCGCGATCTCGGTCTCCATATCCGCCAGCTTCTTCTGGAACAGCTGCCGCCCCGCCAGCGGCGTGCCGAACTGGTTGCGATCCAGCCCGTACTGCCGCGCCGCATGGAAACAGAACTCGGCCGCGCCCAGCGCACCCCAGGAAATCCCGTAGCGCGCACGGTTGAGGCAGCCGAACGGCCCCTTCAGTCCCTGCACGTCGGGCAGCAGCGCGTCGTCGCCGACCTCGACCTCGTCCATCATCACCATGCCGGTGATCGACGCGCGGAGCGACAGCTTGCCTTCGATCTTGGGCGTCTCCAGCCCCTTCATCCCGCGCTCCAGGATAAAGCCGCGGATGCCGCCGCCATGCTCGTCGGACTTCGCCCAGATCACGAACACGTCGGCGATCGGCGAGTTCGAAATCCACGTCTTCGCGCCAGAAATCACATAGCCGTTGGCCGTCTTCTTCGCGCGCGTCGTCATCCCGCCGGGATCGGATCCCGCGTCCGGCTCGGTCAGCCCGAAGCAGCCGATCCATTCGCCGGTCGCGAGCTTGGGCAGGTATTTGCGCTTCTGCTCCTCGGATCCGAACGCGTTGATCGGGTACATCACGAGGCTCGACTGCACCGACATCATCGAGCGATAGCCCGAGTCGATCCGCTCGACCTCGCGCGCGACCAGACCGTACGCGACATAGGACGCACCGACGCCGCCATATTCCTCGGGGATCGTCGGCCCGAGCAACCCGAGCGCGCCCATCTCGCGGAAAATAGCTGGATCGGTATGCTCGTGCTGGAACGCGTCGATGATCCGCGGCGCGAGCTTGTCGTCGGCATAGGCCTTCGCGCTGTCGCGGATCATCCGCTCGTCCTCGCTCAACTGATCGTCGAGCAGGAACGGATCCGCCCAGTCGAACTTGCCCATCCCGGCCATATGAATCTCCTTCGTTGACCGCCGACTTCGTGGTTCGGCCAGCGAAAGTCCACCCCTGACGAGACGTTTACGCGTCGATCAGCGTCAGCACCGCGATCGTCACATGCTCGCGGTCGCCGATCGTCTCGCTACGGTCGACCACCAGATCGGCGACGATATGCCCGCGCATCGCGAACTCCGCGTCGGGCAACGCCTCGATCCAGTCTCGAAGACCGGGTACGGGCATCGCCGCGATCGTCAGCCGGTGCAGCGTGCCGACGAAGGTCGCGCTCGCCCACGGCGTGCAAGAGATCGACTCGACGTGCATCGTCAGGCCTGCCGCCCCTGCATGGCCGCGAAGCGCGCGGATCAACAGCGTGCCCGCATCGGGGCTGCGGATCGCATCCATCCTCACGATCCGTGCCGTTCTATGAACGTCTCGATCCGCGAGACCATCGGCGCGCGCGGCTGGCGACCGAGTCGGAGATCGTGGACCAGCCGCGGATCGCCGACCGCCAGCCGGCCGAACTTCGACGTCGGCATGCCGGTCTGCCGCAGATATCGGTCGATCTTGATGAGAACGGACATGGTCGCTCCTTCCTGTTCCTGGCTCCGAGTCCCTGACCCGGGCCCCTGCCTGTGTTCTTGATCTGTTCCGGCAAATCCTACTTGTCTAGGAAAATTCCTACGCTACGGTTCGGGCGTGGCTAGAACCGTGTCCGATCCCGATCCAAGAACCGCGCTGGCAACGCTGGCCGCGGCGCGTGGCGACAGTCTCGCGGCATTGTCGGCGATGCTGGGACGCAACGCGGCGTATCTTCAGCAATATGTCCGGCGCGGATCGCCGCGGGTGCTCGGCGAACGCGACCGCCGATTGCTGTCGGACTATCTGGGTGTGAGCGAGGCGACGCTGGGCGCACCCGCCGACCGGCCGGCAGGGTTCCGCATCCGCAAGCTCGACGTCGCGGCGTCGGCGGGGCCGGGCGCGCTGGTCGACCGCGAGATCGTGCTTGGCACCGACACGCTGGACCCCGGCCTCGCGCGGAAACTCGGGCTAAGGGACGGGCAGGCGGCGATCATCCGCGTGCGCGGGAGTTCGATGGAGCCGGGACTGTTCGACGGCGATCACATCGTGGTCGACACCGCCGACCGTACGCCGCGCGCGAAGGGCGGGGTGTACGTCATTCGGATCGACGACGTGGTGATGGTGAAGCGCGTCGCCCTGATACAGGGAGCGCTGGTGGCGACGAGCGATAATCCGGACGCGGCGGCTGTGCCGGACGGAGCGATCGCCGTCATCGGCCGCGTAGTCTGGCAAATGCGCGAGCCGCGATAAGGATAGAGCCGCAGCGCCCCAAAATGCATCCGGTTCTCCCGCGAAAGCGGGAGCCCAGGGTTACAACCGACAACGTTCGTGGTCCTGGACCCCCGCTTCCGCGGGGGAACGGGTGAAAAGCCTCCCCTTGCAGGGATGCCCAGGAGTCAGCGCCCCTGCAGCTTGCGCAGGATGGTCATCGACTGTTCCGAGCCCGACTGCGGGACGATCTCGCCCACGCGGTCGATGATCGCGTCCCAGTGCGCCGCGATACCCTCCACCGACAGGTCGTCGCCGGTCAGCAATTTGCCCTGCGTCAGCGTCACGTACGCCGCCTGGAACACGCCGGCGCCCGCGCCGACGATCATGTTGGTCGGCGCATCTTCCGACACGAGGAACACCGCGGCGGGCGCGACCTTGTCGGGCGAGAACGCCTTGAACGCTTCTTCGGGGAAGATGTCCTGCGTCATCCGCGTGCCTGCGGTCGGCGCGATCGTGTTGACCTTGATGTTGTTCTTCGCGCCCTCGATCGCGAGAGTCTTGGTCAAGCCGGCAAGGCCGAGCTTGGCGGCGCCATAGTTCGCCTGCCCGAAATTGCCGTAGAGACCGGTCGAGGATGCGGTCATCAGGATGCGGCCGTAGTTCTGCGCCCGCATCGTGTCCCACACCGCCTTGGTCGCGTTCGCGGAGCCGTTGAGGTGGACGTCGACGACGAACTTGAAGTCGGCGGGCTCCATCTTGGCGAAGCTCTTGTCGCGCAGCACGCCGGCGTTGTTGATGAGGATATGGACGCCGCCCCATTTCTCGGAAGCGCGGGCGACCATCTCGACCATCTGGTCGTACTCGGTGACGCTGCCGCCGTTCGCCATCGCCTCGCCGCCGGCCGCTTCGATTTCCTCAACGACTTTCAGCGCAGCGTCGGAATGGCCGGTGCCGTCACGCGACGCACCCAGATCGTTGACCACGATTTTCGCACCACGACGGGCGAGTTCGAGCGCGTATTCGCGACCCAGGCCACCGCCTGCGCCGGTGACGATCGCGACCCGATCTTCAAAGCTGATAGATCCATAGTTCTCAGACATGGAAAAGGCGCCCCTCTCTTATAGTTGGAGCGCCTTTCCTAGAACGTAAAGCCAGCTAGGCAAGCGGCAGGATCACCCGCCACTTGCTGCGTCGCTTACTTGCCGCCGCGGTTGCGGCAGCCGTCCTTGACCGTCTTCGAGCACACCGGATACTCGGCGGGTGCCGGCGTCGGCGGGGTCACGGTCGGCTGGCCGAACGTCACGCCACCGGCGGGTGCTGGCGGTGCCATCGGTGCGGCGGGTGCTGCTGCCGGATCGGCAGGAGCGGCCATCGCAGGATCGGCAGGCGCTGCGGGATCGGCCGGTGCCGCCTGATCCGCGGGCGCGGTCTGCGCGGCGGGGTCTGCCGGCGGCGTCGTCTGGGCGATCACGGGCGACGCGAGAAGAGCGGCGGCAGCGAAGAGAATGGACTTCATACGAATCTCCTAAATGGGTGCACCATTTTGGTAGCGCGACGTCTGAACGCACTAAGTCGTGCTTGGGTCCTTCGTTTCGCATCCGATTCCATTCGCCCCACCGCGGGACAGTCTCGTTATCCGCCCGTATCGAGCGAATAGCCCGCCGAACGAACGGTGCGAATGATGTCCGGACGCTCGCCGACGTTGATCGCCTTGCGTAGTCGCCGGATGTGCACGTCGACCGTCCGGCTCTCGATATCCGAGTCATGCCCCCACACCGCATCGAGCAGCCGCTCGCGCGAGAACACCCAGCCCGGATGCTCGAGGAAATGCTTCAGCAGCCGGAACTCGGTCGGTCCGAGCGACACGACTTCGCCCGAGCGACGCACCTTGTGGCCGACCGTGTCCATCTCGATGTCGGCATAGCTGAGCGCTTCGCCGGCGAGGGCAGGGCGGACGCGGCGCAACACCGCCCCGACGCGGGCGACGAGTTCGCGCGGCGAGAACGGCTTCGTCACGTAATCGTCGGCACCGGTCTCGAGACCCCGCACGCGATCCTCCTCCTCACCACGCGCGGTCAGCATGATGATCGGCACGTTCTGCGTCTCGGGTGCACGGCGCAGGCGACGGCACACCTCGATCCCCGACAGCCCCTCGACCATCCAGTCGAGCAGGACGATATCGGGCACCTTCTCCTTGGCGAGCAGCAAGGCTTCCTCGCCATCGGGAGTATGCGCGATCTCAAAATCCTCGCGCTTGAAATGCCAGACCAGCAATTCGGCCAGCGCGGCATCGTCCTCGACCAACAGCATTTTCGCGCGTGCCATTATGCCTGCTCCTTCTTTATGCCGCGTTCGCGATCGACCATCTGCGTGCCGGTCGCGGCAAAATAGACCATCTCGGCGACGTTGGTGGCGTGATCGCCGATCCGCTCGAGGTTCTTGGCGACGAACAGCAGATGCGCGACCTGGCCGATCGTCCTGGGGTTCTCGACCATGTAGGTGACCAGCGTGCGGAATATGCTGTCGTAGAAATCGTCGAGCGCATTGTCGCATTCGACGACGCGGACGGCTTCCTCGGGATCACGCGCGGCGAACGCGTCGAGCACGTCGTGGACCATCTCGCTCGCCATTCGGCCCATCGCCGGCAGGATCGAGATCGGCTCGATCCGGTGCTCGCTCTCGATCATCGGCACGCGCTTGGCGATGTTCTTGGCGTAATCGCCGATCCGCTCGACCACGCCGGCGATCTTCAGCGCTGCGACCACCTCGCGGAGATCGACCGCCATCGGCGCGCGCAGTGCGATGATCCGCACCGCGAGTCGCTCGACCTCCGCCTCGATGACGTCGATCTGCTTGTCGGCGACGCGCACCTGTTCCGCGAGCGCGAGGTCGTTGCGTTGCAGCGCCTGCATCGCCTTGTCGATCGCGTCCTCGGCGAGCCCGCCCATCTGCGAGATCAACCCGCGGAGCTCGCCGATGTCGTTGTCGAAGGCCTTGACCGTATGCGTGTTCATGGTCGTTTCCCGACTCAGCCGTAACGGCCGGTGATGTAATCCTTGGTCCGCTCTTCGCGGGGATTGGTGAAGATGTCCGAGGTGTTGCCGTATTCGACCAGCGTGCCCAGGTGGAAGAACGCGGTCTTCTGGCTGACGCGCGCGGCCTGCTGCATGTTGTGCGTGACGATCACCATGGCGTAGCGGCCGCGCAGTTCGTGGATCAGCTCCTCGATCTTCGCGGTCGCGATCGGATCGAGCGCCGAACACGGCTCGTCCATCAGGATGACCTCGGGATCGACCGCGATCGCGCGCGCGATGCACAGCCGCTGCTGCTGGCCGCCCGATAGCGCGGTGCCGCTGTCGCTCAGCCGATCCTTGACCTCGTCCCAAAGGCCCGCACGCCGCAGCGACTTCTCGACGATCCGGTCGAGATCCGCCTTGGCACCCGCCAACCCGTGGATGCGCGGGCCGTAAGCGACGTTCTCGTAGATCGATTTCGGGAACGGGTTGGGCTTCTGGAACACCATGCCGACTCGGGCGCGGAGCTGCACTACGTCCATGTCGGGCGAATAGATGTCCTGGCCGTCGAGCTTGATCTCGCCGGTGACCCGCGCGCTGGCGACGGTATCGTTCATGCGGTTGAGCGTGCGCAGGAAGGTCGACTTGCCACAGCCCGACGGGCCGATGAACGCGACCACCTCGTCCTGGTCGACGTCGATCGAGACGTCGTTGATCGCGATCTTGCTGCCATAGGCGACGGAGACGTTGCGCGCCGTCATCTTGAGGATGGGAGGCTTGAAAGGTTTTGGCATCACCAGCGGGTCTCGAATCGGTTGCGGAGGTAGATCGCGACGCCGTTCATCGCGAGCAGGAACACGAGCAGGACGATGATCGCGGCGGAGGTCTTCTCGACGAAGCCGCGGCTGACCTGATCGGACCAGAGGAAGATCTGGACGGGCAGCACGGTCGCGGGATCGGCGAGCCCAGATGGCGGAGCTGCAATGAACGCGCGCATGCCGATCATCAGCAGCGGCGCGGTCTCGCCCAGCGCGCGTGCCATGCCGATGATCGTGCCGGTGAGGATACCGGGCAGCGCGAGCGGCAGGACGTGGTGGAAGACGACCTGCACCGGCGACGCGCCGATACCGAGCGCGGCGTCGCGGATCGACGGCGGGACGGCCTTGATCGCGTTGCGACCGGCGATGACGATGACGGGCATCGTCATCAGCGCGAGCGTCAGGCCGCCCACTATAGGTGCCGAGCGGGGCATGCCGAACGTACCGAGGAACACGGCCAACCCGAGCAGGCCGAAGATGATCGACGGCACCGCCGCGAGGTTGTTGATCGACACCTCGATCAGATCGGTCCAGCGGTTCTTCGGCGCATATTCCTCGAGGTACAGCGCGGACAGCACGCCGATCGGGAACGCCAGCAGCAACGTGACGATCATCGTCAGCAACGACCCCTTGAACGCCCCCCAAATCCCGACTCGCGTCGCATCGGTCGAGTCCGCGGAGGTGAGGAAGCCCGCATTGAACCCGCGGGTCAGCGCGCCGCTCGCCTTCAGTCGCGCGACGATCGCTTCGGCGCCGCGCGTGCCATTGCCCTTGGCGGCGACGTCGATCGGGCTGGAGACGGGGACCTCGAACACGGTCTTGCGCTGGAGCACCGACGGGTCGGCCTTGATCGCATCGCGGACCACCGCCCAGGCTCCGTCGGAGAGCAGGTCGGTGCCGTCCTTGCCGAACGCCTTGGTCGCGGCGAGGTCGACGGTGCCTTCCAGCCCTGCGCCGGCGAGCGCGAGATCGGCGCCGCGACCGACCAAGCGCGCGGGCTCGATCGGCAGCTTGGCGGCGGCGAGATCGACCGGGAGCGACACGCGCGTCTCGACGAACCCGCTCGCGCCCTGCATCACCATCGTGATCAGCAAATAGGCAAGGAACGCCGCCGACAGCCATACCGCGGCGAGCCCGGCAAAGCGGAAGCGGCGCTCGGACGCATAGCGGCGGCGGATGCGCGATTGCATCGCCTGCGTCGTCCAGTCGGTCGGCACGCGGCGCACGGGCTCCGCGGCGCTCACGGGGACTTGGGGCACGAGCGTGTCACTCATAGGCTTCGCGGTACCGTTTGACGACGCGCAGCGCGACGATGTTGAGAAGGAGCGTGACCACGAACAGCGTCAGGCCGAGTGCGAATGCGGCGAGCGTCTTGGGGCTGTCAAACTCGGCCTCGCCGGTCAGCAGGTCGACGATCTGCTTGGTGACGGTGGTGGTGCTCGCGAACGGGTTGAGCGTCAGTGTCGCGACGCCGGAGGCGGCCATGACGACGATCATCGTCTCGCCGATCGCGCGGCTGACCGCGAGCAGCACGCCGCCGACAACGCCGGGGAGGGCGGCCGGGAGCAGCACGCGGCGGATCGTCTCGGACGACGTCGCGCCCATCGCGAGGCTGCCGTCGCGCATCGACGACGGGACCGCGGCGATCGAGTCGTCCGCCATCGATGACACGAACGGGATGATCATGATGCCCATCACGAGCCCCGCGGCGAGCGCGCTCTCCGACGAAGCCCAGCTGATCCCGACCGACACGGCTAGGTCACGCACCGCGGGCGCGACGGTCAGCGCGGCAAAATAGCCGTAGACGACGGTCGGCACGCCCGCGAGCACCTCAAGAATCGGCTTCATCCATTTGCGCGTGTTCGGCGCGGCATATTGCGTGAGGTAGATCGCGCTCATCAGTCCGAACGGGATCGCGACGATCATCGCGATCACCGCGCCGATGAAGAACGTCCCCCAGAACAACGGCACTGCGCCGAGCGACGCACCCGGATCGCGCGCGTCGATAACCTGCGGGCTCCAATGCGTCCCGAACAGGAAGTCGGTGATCGGCACGACCGAGAAGAACCGCGCGGACTCGTACAGTAGCGAGGCGACGATGCCGACCGTGGTCAGGATCGCGATCAACGACGCGCCGAGCAGCATCAGCATCACCACGCGCTCGACTTGAGTCCGTGCGCCGAACCCTGGTTTGACGCGGGTGAAGGCGAACGCGCCGCCGGCGAAGGCGAGCAGCAACGCGGCGGCGGTGGCGATCCAGTCGTAGCGCGATTGCGCCGCGGCGTACGAGGGCGCGAGCGTGCGCGCGAGCCCGTGGAACGCGCCGAAGCTGCGGCCCTCTGCAAGGCTGCGCGCTTCGGAGAGGATCGACGCGCGGTCGAAGCCGGGCGGGGGGAGTTGGATCGCTGCCGGAGTCGCAAGCACCGCATCGGTGACGAGCGCGGGCGCGGTCATCGACCAGATCACGAGGAACACAAGCGGCGGGATCGCGGTCCACAACGCGACGTACCAGCCGTGATGCGACGGCAGCGAGCTGAACCGCACGGTGCTGCCGGCGCGGAAGCGGGTGGCGCGGACGCGGGCGGTTAACCAGCCGATCAGGCCTAGACCGAGGACTAGGAATAGGAGGGCAATGGGGGACATTACAGTTCTCGCCCGTGGCATTTGGTCGCGCGCGAACGCGCCATCCCACTAGCCACCACCCCGGCGAAGGCCGGGGCCCAATTGGGGAGGTCGCAGAAACGACGGGCTGTGCTCACCAATGCAACGGTGCCCAATTGGGCCCCGGCCTTCGCCGGGGTGGTAGACCTGTTATGTGATGTTGCCGACGCCAAGCTTCCGTTCCCCCGCGGACGCGGGGGCCCAGCTAAGCCGGGATAGCGCGCTGGGCTCCCGGGCCCCCGCGTTCGTGGGGGAACGAGCAAGGGCGTGCGGTTGAACGAAACACGCATCACGACAAAACCGCCGGATCCAGCACAGTCTCATTCGCGATAATCGCGGCCGACCGAGCCTGGATCGCCGCCGGCGAAGCAATCAACCCCCGCTTCACCAACGGCCCAGTCGCCCCCCAGTTCGCCGCGTACAGCTTCAACAAGTTCCGCAGTCCCGGGATCGCGGTCAGGTGCGCCTTCTTCACATAGATATATAGCGGCCGAGACCCCGGATACGCATTGTCCGCGATCGTCGCGTAGGTCGGCGCCACGCCCGAGATCGACACCCCGTTCACGTCGTCCTTATTCTCTTCGAGATAGCTGTACCCGAACACGCCGATCGCATTGGGGTTCGATTGCAATTTCTGGACGATCAGATTGTCGTTCTCGCCCGCATCGACATACACCCCGTCCTCGCGCACCCGCGTGCACAACGTCTTGTGCGCCTCGGCATCGGACTTCGCGAGCGCCTTCGCGGAAGGATCGCTCGCCTCGCACCCCTTGGTCAGGATCAGATCGGCCAGCGCATCGCGTGTGCCACTCGTCGCCGGTGGCCCGTAAACCTGGATCGGCACCGCGGGCAGCGCAGGATTGACGTCGCGCCACACCCGCGCGGTATTCACCTTGCCGCCCGGATTGGCGGCCAGCGCCTTGTAGAGATCGCTGGGCGTCAGCTGCATCTTCGGGCCGTTCTTCGCCTCGGCAAAGGCGATTCCGTCGATCCCCACCTGGATCTCGATCACGTCGCGCACGCCGTTCTTCGCGCACGTCGCGTATTCGCTCGCCTTCATCCGCCGTGACGCGTCCTCTATATCGGGATGCGCCGCGCCGACTCCTGCGCAGAACAGCTTCATGCCTGCCCCGGTCCCGGTCGATTCGATCACCGGCGCCTTCGCATCGGGATCGTTCGCTACGAGCTGCTCGGCGATCATCGTCGTGAACGGATAGACCGTCGACGACCCAACCGCCGTGATCTGGTCGCGCGACCCTGCACCACCGCCGTTCGCCTGATCGACGCACGCGGCCAGAGCCCCAACCACCCCTAGAAGAACAAACCGCTGCACCAGAATTCCCGTCATGCACCGGCCTTAGCGGTACTTAAGACGATCCTGTGTGACAGTTGGGTTACCCTTTTATGACAGCGCCTTTGGTCGCGCCGCCGCTCGGGGGCAGGATGACGGAAACCACCGTCCCGACGCCAACCTGACTGGCAATATCGAGACGCCCACGGTGTCGCTCGACGATATGCTTGACGATCGCCAGCCCGAGACCCGTACCGCCCAGCGACCGACTGCGCCCAGCGTCAGCGCGATAGAATCGCTCGGTCAGCCGCGGGATGTGCACCGCCGCGATCCCGTCCCCCTCGTCGCGGATCGACAGGCGGATCATCCCGGCATCGTCGCGCTTCAATTCGATCGTCACCGGCGTCCCCGCGCGCCCGTATTTCATCGCATTGCCTATGAGGTTGTGGAGCATCTGCGACAGCTGCACCCGATCCCCGGATACCGACGAGAGGTTCGGATCGATCGTCGCGACCAGATCGTGCCCGCGATCGCCCGCGGCGTCGGCCAGTTCCTCGCGCGTGTCCTCGACGAGTTGCGCGAAATCGACCGCCTGGTCGGGCAGGCGAAACTTCTCCGCCTCGATGCGCGACAACGAGATCAGGTCTTCGACCAACCGCTGCATCCGCCGCGCCTCGTCGTCCATCACCTTGAGGAACCGCGCGCGGACCTCGGCATCCTCGCCGGCCTCGTCGCGCAACGTCTCGATAAACCCTAGGATCGACGCCAGCGGCGTGCGTAGTTCGTGGCTCGCATTGGCGACGAAATCGATTCGCATCCGCTCGGCGGCGTAGTTGCCGGTCTGGTCGACGAGGTGGACGATGCGCTGGCCCTCCGACGTCTCGCTGAGCAGCATTTCCCAGCGCTGGTCACGTGTGCCGAGCCCGACCAGTTCGATCGGCCGCTCGCCGTCGATCGGCCCCGGCGTGCCCAGGCGCTCGGCGGCTGCAGGATGGCGGATCGCAACGCGCGCGTCCTCGCCAAGGATATGCGCGCCGAGCAACGTCCGCGCGGCACGATTGGCGACCACCACGCGGCCGTCCTCAACCAGCATCACTGGCGCGACGATCGCGTCGAGGACATCGTCGAGCACGGACGGCGACACGCTCGTCGCGTCATCCAAGGCAGGCGCCTCGTCGCCGGTTCCAGCAGCGACCAAAGCGGCGGCGATCCCCCCGACAAGCGCGACGATCGCGCCCTGCACGTCATGCGTAAGCGCGAACACCGCCACGGCAGCGACAACGACCACGACGATCGCCCAAAACGTACGCAGGCCAAATCCGGAAAGCATTGCGGTCTCCTGGGACGGAATCGACGTCCATGCGCAGCGCCATACAGCGGCACGGTGCAAACCGGTATCGTCTGTTGGCGCCGTCGACTTGCCGACCGCGGAAACGAACGGCGTGTGAAGTCGTCCTACTCCGGCACGCTCTCCCAAGCGTCGATACGGCGATGTTGTCAGCGCTTCAGGATTATGAAAGGGCTGTGGTCTAGCAGGGGCATCATGGACGACATCGAAATCAACCAAGATCCGGTCGCAACCGCGGAGACCGACACCAGCGTTCCATCGCGTCGCCGCGTGCTGGCGCTCGGCGCGGTGACTGCAGGCATGGTGGTGTCGATTCGCCCGGCGCTTGCGCAGACCGCGGGCTCGGTGCTGAACTGCGAGATCCCCGTGCCCGATCCAGGCCGCGCGGGCAGCTATATCGATGCGAATGGCGGCGTCGTACCGGCGCGTACCAAGGGCGCATTCCCACCCTCGACGCGCGCGTTCAAGGGCGAAGAGGTCAAGCGCGCGATGGCGAGCGGCAGCACGCTGCCCGGCACCGATTCGGACCGCAGCCGCGCATACGTCAAATATATTCGCCGGTTGCAGCGCGGCCAGGGCGGCTTCACCTGCTTCGCATCGTTGCAGATGCCGCGCGGCTGAGGCCGTGTCGGGGAAGATCTTTCGGGGACCGCCCGACGGAGGCCTGCTGATCGCGCCGCTCGATGAATTCACCGCGGCATATCATCGCGCGTCGGGGATCACGCACTTACTGACCGAACCCGCGCCGCAGATTCTGGCGGTGTTAGGCGAGGGAGCATCGTCGTTAGACGTCCTCCTGGAGCGGCTTGGACGAGACTATGATCTCGATGACGGTACGCGCGAAGCTTTGGCGGCACGGCTAGAAGAACTGGTCGAAGCCGGACTGATCGAGCGGGCATGAGGCACGCTTTTTCCGTCCGTATCGGGCCGGTCGGTTTCCGCATCGGCTCCGACTGGCGCGCGCCGATCGCCGAACTCCAAAGCCTGTACCGCGATTACCCTAAGCCGCACGACGGCGTGCCGGACTTCACCGTGCGCCTGTTTGCGCGGCGTCCGTGGCGACGGTTAATCCGCCCGTCCGTCGAGATCGGTGGCGACTACATGCTCCCTGAAGCTGCACCTTTGCCGCTCCGCCAAGGATTGCTCGCAGCCGAGATGGCGATGAATCTTCAGATGGCGCTGGGCGCCCGCCGCTATCTATTGCTCCACGCGTCCGCAGTCGAGCGCGATGGTCGCGCGCTGTTGATGACCGGCATCTCGGGCGCAGGAAAATCGACGCTTGCGACTTTGCTCGCGGCGAAGGGCTGGCGGTTCATGGGGGACGAGTTCGCGTTGCTCGATCCCGCGACCGGGCTGATCCACGCATTCCCGCGATTGATCAGTCTCAAGAACGAAGCGATCGCTGCGGCCGAGTCGGCGTGGCCGACCGCGCGGATGGGGCCGCTGATGCCAGCGACGCCGAAAGGCGACATCCGCCACATGGTCCCCGACGCGCGCGCGATCGCGGCGATGGATGTGCCCGCCACGCCCGCGCTGCTGGTGTTTCCGCGCTATGGTTTCGAGGCGGAGACGCGATCGGTGCCGCCGGCCGAGGCGTTCGTGCGGATGACGCAGGCCTCGACCAACTACGTTGCGCTGGGCGAGGCCGGCTTTCGGGCGCTGACGGGCTTGATCGCCGACGTCCCTTCGGTCGCGATCGATTATCCGGACGGGGCAAGCGCGACCCAACAGGTCGAGGCGCTATGGTCCGCGCTGTGAGCGACGCTCGCATCCTCGCCTGCGCGCTCGCCGATCCGGCCAGCATCGTTGGGCTCGATGCGGAGGGTTGGACTGCGCTGCTGGCAATGGCACGCGCGGAGCAGTTGATCGGCACGCTGGCGATGCGTCTCGATGGCTTGCCGATGCCGGATGGCGTGAAGGCCATCTTGGCCGACGCCCGCGCCGCCGCCGAGCACGGCCGCCGTGCCGCGCTATGGGAGGCTGAGATGGCGCGGCGAGCGCTGGCCGCGGTCGATTGCCCGGTCATCCTGCTGAAGGGCACCGCGTTCGTCGCCGCGGGATTGTCGGCAGGGCAGGGGCGGTCGATCGGCGATCTGGACATTCTTGTGCCGCGTGCATCGCTCGATGCGGTCGAGGCGGCGCTGCTCGCGGCTGGATGGGAATGGGTGAAGCCCGACCCGTATGACGATGTCTATTATCGCCGCTGGATGCACGAACTCCCGCCGCTGATTCATCGCGACCGCGACCGGATGATCGACGTCCACCACACCATCCTGCCACTGACCGCGCGGATCACGCCTGACGCGGAGGCGCTAATCGCCAGGAGTTTCACACTGGAGAACGGCCTGCGGACCCTTTCCCCCAACGGAATGCTTATACACGCGGCGGCGCATCTGTTCGCCGATGGAGACCTCGCCGGTGGTCTCCGCAACCTGTGGGACATCCGCTGTCTGATCGAGGAGTTCGGCACCGACGGCCTCGACGAGGAGGCAGAACGTCACGGCCTATCCCGCGAAGTGGCCCGGTCCTCGCGCCTCGTCGATGCGCTTTTCGCCAAAGGAACCGCGCGCGGGGCGGATCGTGTCTACATTCGCCGCATCACCGCGCGAGACGGCTGGGGCAGGCCGACCCGACCGATCACCCGGCTAGGCTTCTACGTCCGATCGCACTTGCTGCGCATGCCGCCAGCGATGCTCGCGCGCCATTTGTGGACGAAGTGGCGCAAGGCTTAGTTCAGACGTGCTCCACGTTTGCGCCGGACGGCCCAGACGATCAGCAAAACGACGGTGATCGCAAACGTATCGGCGATCCAGTCGTAGATGTCGCAATCGCGGTGCAGCGACGGGATGGCCTGCAGGACCTCGATCATCGCGCCGAGGAACGACAGCCGCTCGCCGATCCGGAACAGCCGCGCGGTCGGAAACGACAGCGCCGCCAGCAGCGCCATCGTCGCGAAGGCGAGCATATGCCCGAACTTGTCGCCGAACTGGTCGATCGGCATGTGCGGCGGTTTCGGCAGCAGCGCCATCGTCACCGCGAACACGATCGCCACGACCAGCGCGATGCGCGTGAGCGTCGTCCTGTTCATGCGCCGAGCCTTTCGAGCGTGGGTATGAGTTCGTCGAAACCGTCGATCACCGCGTCGGCGCCCAGTTCTTCGACAGGTTGCATCAGGAAGCCGAAGCTGCACGCGATCGTCGGCAACTCCGCCGCTTGCCCCGCCTGGATATCGAAGATCGAATCACCGACGAAAGCGGCACGTCCTCCGCCACATATTTTCACCATCTCGTGGATCGGCATCGGAGAGGGCTTCGACTCCGCCATCGTATCGCCGCCCAGGATGCAGGCAAATCGATCGGTCAGCCCAAGTTCGCCCAGCACGGTCCGCGCGAAACGTTCGATCTTGTTGGTGACGATCCCCAGCGTCACGCCCTTCGCGGCCAAAACGTCCAGCGCGTCGATCACACCTGGGTAAGGCTTTGTCAGCACGCAGATATTCGCCTCGTAATAGGCGAGCAGCTTGGCGTGCAGCGCATCGAGCATCGGTTCGTCATACCCGCCGGTCGCGGTCAGGCCCTGCTTGAGCATGTGCCGCGCGCCGCCGCCGATCATCGGCTTGACCTGCTCGACGGTAAGGGGCGGGCGACCGACCGTAGCGAGCGCGTGGTTGACGGCGGCGGCTAGGTCGCCGCTCGTGTCGAGCAACGTGCCGTCCAGGTCGAACCCGACGATATCGAATAAAAAATGCGTCATTGGGTGCGGGCCTGCCAGCGAGACTATGGAATTGGCAAGGCTTTCGTGGCAGCGATCCTTCCATGACGACGCATTCCATCGACCAACCGATTCCGGCCCACCCCATCGCAGTCGTGATCCTCGCCGCCGGCAAGGGGACGCGGATGAAATCCGATCTTCACAAGGTGCTTCACCCGATCGCCGGGCGGCCGATGCTGCTGCACCTCGTCGCAAGCGCGGCGGCGTTGCAGCCGGCGAAGACCGTCGTCGTGACCGGGGCAGGGCGTGAACAGGTCGAGGCGGCGGTGGCGCCGCTTGGGATCGCCACTGCGTTCCAGGCGGAGCAACTCGGCACCGGCCATGCGGTTGCGCAGGCACGCGAGGCGCTGGCCGGGTTTGAGGGCGACGTCCTGATCCTCTACGGCGACGTTCCGCTGGTCACTGCCGCGACGATGCAGCGGATGATCGACCGTTTGAACAGTGACGACACTCCTGCCGTCGTCGTGCTCGGTTTTCGCCCTGAAAATCCTGGCGCCTATGGGCGCGTCATCGCCGATGCCGCGGGCCTGATGGACCGGATCGTCGAGTATAAGGACGCGTCAGAGGCGGAACGCGCGGTGACGCTGTGCAATTCGGGGCTGATGGCGGTACGATCGACCGATCTGTTCGCGTTGCTCGACCGGCTCGGCAACGACAATGCGGCGGGCGAATATTACCTTACCGATATCGTCGAGCTTGCCGCAGCCGCCGGCCGATCGTCCGCGGTCATCGAAACCGGCGCGGACGAAGTCGCCGGCGTCAACAGTCGCGGTGAACTCGCCAGCGTTGAAAGGGCATGGCAGGCAACGCGACGCGCGCAGGTGATGGCCGACGGCGTCACGTTGATCGCGCCCGACACGGTCTGGTTCTCGCACGACACGGTCCTCGGCCGCGACGTCGTGATCGAGCCCAACGTCGTGTTCGGCCCCGGCGCGCGCATCGCTGACGGCGCGACGATCCACGCGTTCAGCCATATCGAGGGCGCGACCGTCGGCAAGGGCGCCAACGTCGGTCCGTTCGCCCGCCTCCGGCTCGGCGCGGACCTGCACGCGGACGCCAAGGTCGGCAATTTCGTCGAGATCAAGAAGGCCGTGATCGGAGAAGGCGCGAAGGTCAGCCACCTCACCTATATCGGCGACGCGGATATCGGCGCGGGCGCGAACATCGGCGCGGGGACGATCACCTGCAACTATGACGGCTATTTCAAATACCGCACCGTGATCGGCGCGGGCGCATTCATCGGCTCGAACTCGGCGCTGGTCGCACCTGTCACGATCGGTGCAGGTGCGATCGTCGCGGCGGGATCGGTTCTGACAGAGGACGTCGAGGCCGATGCCCTTGCACTAGTCCGCCCGCCGCAAACCGCAAGGGCCGGCTGGGCCAAGCGCTTTCGCGACGGCATGATCGCGCGTAAGGCCGCGCAGGCAAGCGGCAAGTAAGACCCGTTCCACGGAGTATGATGTAAATGTGTGGTATCGTTGGAATCCTGAGCGGCGAGGATGTTGCCGGTCGTCTCCTGGATGGGCTGAAGCGGCTCGAGTATCGCGGCTATGATTCGGCTGGCATCGCGACCGACAATGACGGCGCGATCGAGCGGCGTCGTGCGTCGGGCAAGCTGGTTAATCTGGCGAACGAACTCGCCGCGCATCCGCTGCCTGGCAAGACCGGTATCGCGCATACGCGTTGGGCGACGCATGGCGGCCCGACCACCAACAACGCGCATCCGCACGCGACCGGTGAAGTCGCGGTGGTCCACAACGGGATCATCGAGAACTTCAAGCCGCTGCGCGACGAACTGATCGCGCGCGGTCGGACGTTCACCAGCGAGACCGACACCGAAGTCGTCGCGCATCTAATCAGCGAGAAGGTCGAGGCGGGCATGGACCCGGTATCGGCCGTCCGCGAGATTCTGCCGCGTCTCCACGGTGCATTCGCGCTTGCCATCCTGTTCCGCCAGCACCCCGACCTACTGATCGGTGCGCGGCTCGGTTCGCCTTTGGTCGTCGGTCACGGCGAGGGCGAGATGTATCTCGGCTCCGACGCACTGGCGCTCGCGCCGCTGACGCAGCGTATCGCGTACCTCGACGAAGGCGACTGGGTCGTCCTGACCCGCGACGGCGCGCAGGTTTACGACCGCGACAACGCACCCGTAGAGCGCGCCATCACGATTTCGGGCATCACCGGCGACGTGATCTCGAAGGGCAACCACAAACATTACATGCTGAAGGAAATCTACGAGCAGCCGATCGTCGTCGCACAGACGCTGCGCTCGTATCTGAAGCGGATGGAAGGCGAGATCACGCTGCCGATCCCCGAGTTCGACCTCTCGACGATCAAGCGCGTTACCATCGTAGCGTGCGGGACGAGCTTCTACGCGGGCATGGTCGCCAAATACTGGTTCGAACAGTTCGCGCGCGTCCCCGTCGACCTCGATGTTGCGTCTGAATTCCGCTACCGAGAGCCGGTGATGGAGGAGGGCGGACTTGCTCTCTTCATCTCGCAGTCGGGCGAGACCGCGGACACGCTCGCGGCGCTGCGCCACGCCAAGGCCGAGGGCCAGAAGATCGCGGTCGTCGTCAACGTGCCGACCAGCACGATGGCGCGCGAGGCCGACCTTCTGTTGCCGACCCATGCGGGGCCTGAAATCGGCGTGGCATCGACCAAGGCGTTTACCTGCCAGTTGGCGGTTCTTGCGGCACTCGCGGCCAATCTGGCGCATGCCAAGGGTCTGCTGAGCAAGGACCAGGAGCGCGAGATCGTCCGCCACCTCGCCGAGGCACCCGCCGCGCTCAATGGTGCGCTCGCGTATGACGAGGCGATCGAGGCGATGGCGCACAACATCGCCGGCGCGCGCGACGTGCTGTATCTCGGCCGCGGCACGGATTACCCGCTGGCACTCGAGGGTGCGCTCAAGCTGAAGGAAATCAGCTACATCCACGCCGAGGGCTATGCCGCGGGCGAGATGAAGCACGGCCCGATCGCACTGATCGACGAGCATGTCCCGGTCATCGTCATCGCACCGTCGGGGCCGTTGTTCGACAAGACCGTCAGCAACATGCAGGAAGTCATGGCGCGCGGTGGCAAGGTCGTGCTGATCTCGGATTACGACGGCATCCAGGCAGCCGGCGAAGGCTGCATGGCGACGATCACCATGCCCAAGGTCCACCCGCTGATCGCGCCTTTGGTCTATGCGGTGCCGGTGCAGTTGCTCGCGTATCATGTGGCGGTGCTCAAGGGCACGGACGTCGACCAGCCGCGGAATCTCGCGAAGTCAGTGACGGTCGAATAATCTGTTCCCCCACCCATTACACCACCCCGGCGAAGGCCGGGGCTCAATTGGGGGGGAGGAGGTAACTGAGGCGCGCTCCTCCGTTACAGCGACCTTTTCAATTGGGCCCCGGCCTTCGCCGGGGTGATGCTAATGGCGGGGTATCCACCGATTTCTTCCCGCGCGCCCAAACCCTCGATTGACTAAGATTGTGCGCCGCGTCACAACTCGCGGCGTCGATGTCGGGCAACCGGCATGGCACCGCGCGGGAGAGCGTTTCCGGTCCTTTCAGGGCTGATGGAACCGCCGAAGGAGCAACCACCCCGGAATCTCTCAGGCACCAGAGACCGCGCGGGGCTGATCGACACTCTGGAAAGCGTCCTGGCCTCGCGCCGAGGGCCACCGAAGGGGTAAGCGCTGGACATATCCCGCGCGAAAGCTCTCAGGTCCCGTGACAGAGGGGGTTCGGATCGTTGCACCCATTGGTGCCGCGCGCCCCTTCGACGGAGACGACCATGAGCGACCCAGAACTGCGCGATTACGCCAGCATCATCGACCAGGCCGACGACTACGTCGAGCCCGAGATCCTGCCATTGCCGCTCGACGCATGGCACCGCGCACACGGCGCGCGGATGGTCGAGTTCGCCGGCTACGAGATGCCGATCCAGTATGAAGGCATCATGGCCGAGCACGCCTGGACGCGCGACTCGGCGGGGCTGTTCGACGTCAGCCATATGGGCCAGCTCGTCTTCTCCGGCGAAGGCGTCGCGCACGCGCTCGAAACCGTCCTGCCGGGCGACATCGCAGGGCTCGGCGAGGGCAAGATGCGCTACTCGCTGCTGCTCGCGCAGGACGGCGGTATCCTCGACGACCTGATGGCCACGCGCCTTCCCGACGACCAGCCGTCGCCGTTCTCCGCGCAGGACGTCGAGCCCGAAGCGTACGACCCGCTCCACCCGTCGCCGACCGCGAGCGGCAGCTTCTACGTCGTCGTCAACGGCGCGACCAAGTATGACGACATCAGCTACCTGATCGAGCATCTCCCCGACGACGTCACGATCAACATCCTCGAAGACCAGGCGCTGCTCGCGGTGCAGGGTCCCAAGGCGGTCGAGGCAGTCGCGCGGATCGTCCCCGGCATCGACGGCCTAGTGTTCATGACCGCCGGCGCGTTCCACTGGAACGACGTCCCGCTCTGGATCAGCCGCTCGGGTTACACCGGCGAGGACGGCGTCGAGATTTCGCTCCCCGCCGAGCATGCCGTGGCGTTTGCCGACGCCTTGCTCGCACTTCCGGAGATCAAGCCGATCGGCCTCGGCGCGCGCGACTCGCTGCGTCTCGAAGCCGGCCTGCCGCTCTACGGTCACGACCTCGACCCCGAGATCACGCCGGTCATGGCCGACCTCGGTTTCGCGCTGTCGAAGCGCCGCCGCGAAGCCGCCGACTTCCCCGGTGCCGAGCGTATCCTCACCCAGCGCGAGCACGGCCCCGCCACCAAGCGCGTCGGCCTGATCGTCGAGGGGCGCCAGCCCGCGCGCGAAGGCGCCGAAGTGATCGACGACACCGGCGCGACGATCGGCCGCCTCACCAGCGGTGGTTTCGCACCCACCCTCGGGAAGCCGATCGCGATGGCCTATGTGCCGCTCGCGCTGTCGACGCCAGGCACCCGCATCGAGATCGCGCAACGCGGCAAGGTCCACACCGCCACCGTCACCGCGATGCCCTTCATTCCCCACCGCTACGTCCGCGCAGGAGCCAAGTGATATGAGCCGTTACTTCACGCAGGATCACGAATGGGTCGATGTCGACGGTGACGTCGGCACCGTCGGTATTTCCGAATACGCGCAGAGCCAGCTCGGCGACGTGGTGTTCGTCGACGTTCCCGAAGCCGGCAAGACGCTGAGCAAGGGCGACGAAGCCGCGGTCGTCGAGTCGGTCAAGGCCGCGTCGGACGTGTACTCGCCGGTCTCGGGCACCGTCACGGAGGGCAACGCCGCTTTGACCGACGATTCCAGCCTGGTGAACTCGGATGCCGAAGCGGCGGGCTGGTTCTTCAAGCTGACGCTCAGCGACCCGAGCGAACTCGACAGCCTGATGGACGAAGCCGCCTACGCAGCCTTCGTCGAAGGGCTTTAAGTCACTGCTCCCCTCCCGCTTGCGGGAGGGGTCGGGGGAGGGGCTAATACAGTCGTTCCCCGTCTCATTCCCTCCCCCGACCCCTCCCGTGAACGGGAGGGGAGGAGACTAGAATGCGCTACCTTCCCCTGACTCAGCCCGACCGCGCGGAAATGCTCGCCGTCATCGGCGCCGCGACGATCGACGACCTGTTCGTCGACGTGCCCGAAGCCGCGCGCCTCGACGGCCCGGTCCGCGACCTGCCGATGCACGCCTCCGAAATGGCGGTCGAACGCCACATGTCGGCACTCGCGAAGAAGAACCTCACCGCCGGCGAAGCGCCGTTCTTCCTCGGCTGCGGCGCGTACAAGCATCACGTCCCCGCGTCGGTCGACCACTTGATCCAGCGCGGCGAGTTCCTCACCGCCTACACGCCGTACCAGCCCGAAATCGCGCAGGGCACGCTGCAGATGCTGTTCGAGTTCCAGACTCAGGTCGCGCGGCTGCTCGGCACCGACGTCGCCAACGCCTCGATGTACGACGGCTCGACCGCGTGCTGGGAAGCGATCGTGATGGCCCGGCGCATCACCAAGCGGGGCAGGGCGATCCTGTCGTCGGGCCTCCACCCACATTACGTCTCCGTCGCCAACACGATGGCCAAGTTCACCGGCGACGTGCTCGACACGACCGCGCCCGAACTGGTCGCCGACATGGACCTCGACCAGCTGATCGCGAAGATCGACGACGACACGTCGTGCGTCGTCGTCCAGTACCCCGACATCCTAGGCCGCATCGCCGACCTGCGCCCGCTCGCGGATGCGTGCCACGCGAAGAAGGCGCTGCTGATCGCGGTCGTCACCGAGCCGGTCGCACTCGGCGCGATCACCTCGCCCGGCGAGATGGACGCGGATATCGTCGTCGGCGAGGGGCAATCGCTCGGCGTCGGCCTCCAGTTCGGCGGGCCTTATGTTGGTTTGTTCGGTTGCAAGGACAAATACGTCCGCCAGATGCCCGGGCGCCTGTGCGGCGAAACCGTCGACGCCGACGGCCGCCGCGGTTTCGTCCTGACGCTGTCGACCCGCGAGCAGCACATCCGCCGCGAAAAGGCGACGTCGAACATCTGCACCAACTCGGGCCTCTGTGCGCTGGCGTTCTCGATCCACATGACGCTGCTCGGTGAAGCCGGTCTGCGCCAGTTGGCCGAGGTGAACCACGTAGGCGCAGTCTCCGCCGCCGAACGGCTGTCGCAAATCCCCGGCGTCGAGCTGGTCAACGACAGCTTCTTCAACGAGTTCACGTTGAAGTTGCCAACCGAAGCCCGCCCCGTCGTACGCACGCTCGCCGATCGCGGCATTCTCGCCGGCGTATCGCTGGGGCGCTTGTACCCCGGGCAGGACGCCCTTGCGAACGGCCTCGTCGTCGCCGTGACGGAAACGACC
>Ga0308164_10001921_pt1 | contig 22130 bp, 21 predicted proteins | sample PhyTR2_FD_201031 | JGI IMG/M metagenome (GOLD analysis project Ga0308164, IMG submission 201031) | Phyllosphere microbial communities from UC Gill Tract Community Farm, Albany, California, United States - DLSLT.R2 | ecosystem: Host-associated > Plants > Phyllosphere > Unclassified | place: USA... | reverse complement strand
TGCCTTGCCTTGGTGGGCTGGATTTTCAAGACGGGTTATCGCCTGAAGAACTGATCGCGCATGGATCACAAAATTGAGATGCATTGCAGAAAAAATGGGTTTTATTGACGTTGCGCAAATTTTCACGCAAGCTGTTCGCGCATGATGATGAGATTCGGGATGGAATCGCATCATTTTTCTTCTTCTTCATCTTTTCAGGATCACGCAAAATGAAAAAAAATCTCCTGTTTGCTCTCGCACTGCTGCCCTTGTCCGCGATGGCACAACAAGTCGATCCTTGTCTGACCAAAGGCAATGCACAGGAAATGAGTGCCTGTGCCAAGGATGCATACAAAAAATCTGAAGATCAGCTCAAGACAACCAACGCAGCCTTGCTGAAACAGATGCCGGAGAAGGATGAAGACGGCATTCCGTACAAGGCTGTGAAGAAGCAAATGGTATCCGCTCAAAAAGCCTGGGATGCCTTTGTTGAAGAAGACTGCAAAGCCGTCAGCATTTACAACCGTGGCAGCGCGCTCAAGGATATCGAGTACTACAGCTGCATGCGCGTACATACCGAACAACGCATCTCTGATCTGAATCGTTTCGTCCGCAAGCCAAAGTCGTAATCAGTCGTGATTTCTGCTGCAGGTGATGCTCAGCGTTTCTCCATCCCTGCACGCATGCTGCCGTACGGATCGTCGATGACATAAAGCCACGATCCGTCGGCCTGCTTTCTCAGCACTTCCAGCGTATCCACACTTCCCTTCTTCGGGTTACCGTCCTTATCGGTCCAGCTAAGTTCCGCCTTCATCCGGTTGGTGGCAAGCACGCCGTCTGCGCTGATTGTGGCAGTGATGAAATCGACGGTAAATGTCGGCTTCAGTGCAATCAGTCCAAGGTTATTTTCACGAATGGCCTCCAGGCCGTGCATTAATCTGCCGGACTTGGAAAACAGGATCGCGTCCGGTTCATACAGGGAAACGATGGTATCGATGTCTCCGCTTTCGATCGCGTGGACAAGAATGCGGCTGCTGTCGTCAGGCTGTAATGCAATATGGGAGGCAGGTGTACGATCGGCGGGCATGCGTGGTCTCCGTTGTCATGATTGATATCAAACAGGGTATGCTCTGCGTGAGCGTAATGGAACGCAGACGAACCTGAACAGTATGAATCAATCTTTCGAAAACCGTTCCCCGACCAGCCGACGACATCAATTATTCGAGGAAGGTCGTCTGCTTGGATTCGTGGATTATCACGTGTTTGGCAATATCGTAATTCTGACGCATACCGAGACCAATCCCGAACTGATCGGGAAAGGTCATGGCAGCATGTTGGCAGAACGCATTACTGCGCATTGCCGCGTGAACAGGCAGCGCATCATGCCTGTTTGCAGTTTCTTCGCGCACTTTCTACGTACCCACCCCGAGCATCACGACATACTGACACCCGAAGGCAGGACGATTCTCGAGATCGATCAGGCCAGCGCCGGATAATCCGTATAGCCTTCTGCACCACCGCCGTAGAAAGTCTGGGCATTTTGCGGATTGAGTTCTACGCCTTTTTTCAACCGTGCAGGCAGGTCCGGATTGGCAATAAACTCACGACCGAATGCAACGGCATCAGCTTCACCATTTTGCAAGGCTGATTCGGCCGATTCTTTCGACACGCCATCGTTGACGATGTAGACACCGCGGAACAGCTTTCTGAATTGCGGGCCCAGTCGATCGCTTTCCAGCACTTCGCGAATGAACACGAATGCAATGCCGCGACGATCAAGCTCTTTCAGTACATAGCCAAACGTCGCCAGTGGATCGCTGTCGCTGATCGAATGCGATGCGCCGCGCGGCGACAGATGCACACCGACACGATCCTTGCCCCAGACATCGATACAGGCATCGACGACTTCCAGTATCAGACGTGCGCGATTCTCGATCGAACCGCCGTATGCATCGGTGCGTTTATTGGTGCTGTCCTGCAGGAACTGGTCCAGCAGATAACCGTTGGCACCGTGCACTTCGACGCCATCGAAACCGGCACGTTTGGCGTTCTCCGCACCCTTGCGGTAAGCCGCGACCACGCCCGGGATTTCAGCCAGCTCCAGTGCACGCGGCACGACGAAGTCTTTCTTTGGACGCACCAGGCTAACGTGGCCTTCTGCCGCGATTGCACTCGGCGCAACTGGCAGTTCACCATTCAGATAAATCGGATCGGAGATACGCCCGACGTGCCAGAGTTGCAGATAAATACGTCCGCCTGCCTTGTGAACCGCATCGGTCACCAGTTTCCAGCCTTCGACCTGCTCTTCCGACCAGATGCCCGGCGAATCGGGATAGCCGACACCTTGCGGCGTGACCGACGTTGCCTCGGTGAGGATCATGCCCGCCGAAGCGCGCTGTGCGTAGTATTCGGCCATCAATGCGTTCGGCACGCGCCCTTCGCTGGAACGCAGGCGCGTCAGCGGCGCCATGAAAACGCGATTCGGTAATTCAAGATCGCCGACCTTGATCGGCGTAAAGAGTGAACTGGTCATGATGATCCTTTGTATTTATTCGAGGGAAAGCGTTAAAGAAGAAACGTTGAACTCAACTACGTACAGCAACTGAATCGACATCTGCATCTGCCGGCGCTTCAACCTTGGCCGCCAGACGCATGGAAAGGCGGGTCGCGGCAACCGCCGCCAGACCCAGCGCGGCCGCCACCAAAGGCACCGCCTGCAAACCGAAACCGGCATCGATGGCCATGCCACCGGCCCAGGCACCAACCGCATTGCCGACGTTGAAGGCACCGATGTTCAGGGTCGCCACCAGATTCGGTGCACCCTTGCCGAAAGTCATCACATTGATCTGCAGACCTGGTACAGCAGCGAAGCTGACGAGTGCCCAGATGAACAGATTGATTTCCATCGGAATCAGATGCGGACTGGTCCAGCGCACAATGGCGCTCGCGATCGCCAAGGCGATGAAGATGCCAGTAAGCGCCGTGCCTAATCGCCAGTCAGCGAGGCGACCGCCGATATAGTTACCGACCGTCAAACCCAGACCGATCAGGAACAGCGACCAGGTCACGCCTTGCGGCGGCAGATGCGTCACTTCTTCAAGCAACGGTGCGACATAGGTGAACAAGGCGAAAGTGGCTGCAGAAAACAGTACCGTGGTCGACAGCGCAACCCACAGTCCTGTGCTGCGTAGCTCACCAATCTCGGCACGCAAGTCGGCTTTTTCTTCCACACGCTGCTTCGGCATCACGATCCACAAGCCGATCAACGACAGCACGCCCAGCACCGCAACGCCCCAGAACGGCATCTGCCAGCCGGCGACATGACCGAGCGCAGTACCAAGCGGTACGCCCAGCACATTGGCCAGCGTCAAACCGGTGAACATCAATGCCACGGCAGAGGCTTTGCGATTTTCAGGCACCAGACTTGCCGCCACGACCGAACCGATACCGAAGAACGCACCGTGGCACAACGATGTGATGATGCGCGCCGCCATCAGGAAACCGTAGCTATCCGCCACAGCGCACAGCACGTTGCCGACGATGAAGATACTCATCAGGATCAGCAAGGCACGCTTGCGCGGCAACGATGCGGTCGCCAGCGCCATGATCGGCGCGCCGATGGCGACACCAAGCGCATAGCCGCTGATCAGCCAGCCGGCACTCGGGATCGACACCGACAGACTACGCGCGACATCTGGCAGCAAACCCATGATGACAAATTCGGTGGTACCGATGGCAAATGCGCTGAGCGCAAGAACGAGAAGAGCTAAAGGCATGAAAACTTTCGGGAGGAAATGCGACGGCGTTTACAGATCGCCGTGTATGGATTCGAGGAAGGCCTCGATGGTCTCTTCATTACGTTTAAAGAACACCCACTGGCCGATACGACGCGGCGTGATCAGTTCAGCTGCTTGCAGTGTTGCGAGGTGTGCGGAGATGGTCGATTGCGACAAGCCGCTGCGTTTGTCGATCTGGCCGCAGCACACGCCGAAGTCGTGCGGATGCTCCTGTTCAGGAAAATGCACCTCCGGATCCTTCAGCCAGGCAAGAATCTGCCGGCGCACCGGATTGGCAAGCGCCTTGTGGATGGCGTCGATGTCGAGGGATGATTTGGTCATGGTTCGAAACGTAATGTAAAAACGCGAAACAAATATCGCTGAATACAAAATTTAATATCGCCATATTACGATATAAATAAAAAGCGTGCAGAACACCGCCTATTCATGCAGCTTGTCTTAGTACGAGATCGCTCAGATTTTAGGAAATGCGGGTGACGTCATTACTACGTCCGTCAGCGATACGCCTGCATCAGCACGCTCAGCCAGTCCATGAAAACCTGTACGCGCTTGGGAAGATGGCGGCGATTGGGATAGAGAAGCGACACCGGCATCGGCCGTGCGCGCCATTTGGGAAGGACTTCGATAAAACTGCCATCACGCAAATGATCGCGCGCACTGACACGCGGCACCTGAATGATGCCAAGCCCCGCCAGGCAGGCGTTGCTGTAGGACTCGGCATTGTTCACGGTCACGATTGCTTTCAACATGCGCAGTGAATACACATTGGCCCCTGCTTCGTCATCCAGATACTCAAACGGATAAGGGCGCGCGCCTAGCGTGGTCGCATAGCCGACCATCACATGCGCATCCAGATCATCGAAATGCGCCGGCATGCCATAACGCGCCACGTAAGCTGGGCTGACGCAATTGACCATATCGAACTCACCCAACGAGCGTGCAATCAAGCCCGAGTCGCTGAGCACGCCGATCCGCATCACGCAATCGAATCCATCCTGCACGAGGTCAACGCGGCGATCGGTGCTGCTCAACTCGATCTCAATACCGGGATGCTGCTCGAGAAACGCCGGTAATTGCGGAATCACCAGATTCTTGGCGATACCCGTCGGCATATCGACTCGCAGTCGACCATGGATCGCACTCGGCGTCTGGGCAAATAGCGTTTCCAGCTCTTCGACATCCGACAGCAGATCGCGGCAGCGCTCATAAAACGTGATGCCATCCTGTGTCAGTTGCACCTTGCGCGTGGTCCGATGCAGCAGACGCGTACCCAGCATATTTTCCAGCTGTTGTACCGAAGTCGAGACACTGGCTTTGGGCAAACCCAGACTGTCGGCGGCACGGGTAAAACTGGATAACTCCGCCACACGGCGAAATATCTGCATCGCTTCCAGTTTGTTCATGATGGCCTCATTGTTCGCAATATTTGAACAGTCTAAATATATTTAGCCAGTTTATCTACACAATCCACAGCAATACACTGAACTCCGTCGAATCCAAATCACTTAAGGAGAACAGCATGACCCACATCGCACTCATCACCGGCGGCAGCCGCGGCCTTGGCAAGAACGCAGCCTTGCATCTCGCCCGCAAAGGTACGGACATCATCTTGACTTATCAAAGCGCACGCGAGCAGGCAGAACAAACCGTGCAGGAAATTCAGGCATTGGGCCGCAAGGCAGTCGCGCTGCAACTGGATGTTGGCGACGCCGCCAGCTTCCCGGCGTTCGTCGCAAACGTCCGCACACACCTGCAGCAAACCTGGCAGCGCGATCGCTTCGACGCACTCGTCAACAACGCAGGCATTGGTATTCATGCCGCATTTGCCGAAACTACCGAAGAGCAGTTCGATCGACTGGTCAATATCCAGCTCAGGGGGCCATTTTTCCTGACGCAGAAATTGCTGCCGCTGATCGCCGATGGTGGTCGTATCGTCAACATTTCAACCGGCCTTGCCCGCTTTGCCCTGCCCGGCTATGCGGCATACGCGGCCATGAAAGGCGGGATTGAGGTGTTGACGCGCTACATGGCGAAGGAACTGGGTGCACGCGGCATCGCTGTCAATGTGGTTGCACCGGGCGCGATTGAAACCGACTTCGGCGACGGGGTGGTGCGTGACAATCAGCAGGTCAACGATTTCATTGCATCGCAAACCGCACTGGGCCGCGTCGGTCAGCCTGACGATATCGGCGGTGTGATTGCCTCGCTGCTGTCGGAAGACAATCGCTGGATCAATGCGCAGCGCATCGAGGCTTCCGGCGGCATGTTCCTCTGATCGACGCATCATAAGCGTCAAAAGCATCAAAACAGCGTCAGAACAGATCAAGCTGGCCGCTGCCAAGTCCATTGCGGCGGCCGCTTGTTTTGACAGGCGGAACAAACTGCGAGCGACGAAATTGCGTGACATCCAGCGCTTTGAAGCGATTTTGTCCCTGCACGCCGTAACGTGCCACGGCTTTCTCGAAACGTTGGCGGATCAGATCCGCCCAGACGCCCTCGCCTTTCATGCGACTCGAAAAATCCGAATCGTAATCCTTACCGCCGCGCATGTCGCGAATGCGGTTCATCACACGCTGGGCACGATCCGGAAAATGCGCCTGTAGCCATTCCTGAAACAAGGGACTGACTTCCCACGGCAAGCGCAACACGATGTAATGCGCACTGCAGGCACCGGCTTCAAAAGCGGCTTCGACGATGCGCTCCAGATCCGGTTCGGTAATGAATGGGATCACCGGCGCAATGCTGACACTGACCGGAATACCGGCCTGCGCCAGCGTGCGAATCGTACGCAATCGGCGCGCTGGTGCCGCAGCACGTGGTTCTAGCGTGCGGGCGATCTCTGGGTCGAGTGTGGTCAATGTGACGGCGGCGCCGGCCAGTCTGCGTGCCGCCATGGGCGCAAGCAAATCGATATCGCGCTCGATCAAAGATGACTTGCTGATGAGGCCGACCGGATGATGGCATTCCGCCAGTACCTCCAGCACGCGGCGTGTGATCTGCAGATCGCGCTCGCAGGGCTGATACGCATCAGTGATGACGCCAAGTGCAATCGGTTCGGGCTGATAGGAAGGTCGGGCCAACTCTTGCCGCAACAAGTCGGCTGCGTTGACCTTGGCAAAGAGCCTGGTTTCGAAATCCATGCCCGGTGACAACTCAAGATAACTATGCGTGGGACGAGCAAAGCAATAGATACAGCCATGCTCGCAACCTCGGTAGGGATTGAGGGACAGACCGAAAGGAATATCAGGCGACGCATTGCGCGTCAGAATGCTTTTAGCCTGCTCATGGACGATGATGGTTTTGGTGCGAGATGGCACCTCTTCCTCTTCAGAGGACCAACCATCTTCAAAGCACTCGCGCGCATTGACCTCAAAACGCCCTTGCAGGTTGGACACGGCACCCCGCCCTTTTTCAGGACGAGGCAGTGGTGTCAGTGAGAGCGGCTGCCAATCATCATCAGAAATCGAATCGGGACGTCGGATAGACATGGCGCATTTAATACTGTACATAAATACAGTATTTTAAATCACTTGGCCGGAAGTCCCGGAAAGATCAGCTTTGTGGCGTCTGCCAGGTTCCGGGAATCAGGATCGCCTTATCCACCTTGCGCACATCCGTCAGACCGCAGAATGCCATGGTCAAATCCAGTTCACGCTCAATGATTTCCAGCGTTCGCGTCACACCGGCTTCGCCCATTGCGCCTAGACCATATAGAAAAGCGCGACCGATATAAACGCCCTTGGCACCGAGCGCCAACGCTTTGATCACATCCTGCCCGGAGCGAATCCCACTATCCATGTGGATTTCGATCTGGTCGCCGACTGCGTCCACGATCGCCGGCAAGGCAGCGATGCTGGACAAAGCACCATCGAGCTGACGCCCGCCATGGTTGGAAACCACCAGCGCATCGGCACCGCTGGCGACGGCAAGACGTGCGTCTTCCGCATCCATGATGCCCTTGATGATCAGTTTGCCACCCCAGCGCTGCTTGATCCATTCCACATCGGCCCACGACAAGGCCGGATCGAACTGCTGCGCGGTCCAGGCCGACAGCGAAGACAGATCGGACACCTCGGTCGCATGGCCAACGATATTGCCGAACCCACGACGCGGCGTTTTCAGCATACCCATGCACCAGCGCGGCTTGGTCATCATGTCGAGAATGTTGGGTAGTGTCAGCTTGGGCGGTGCAGACAGTCCGTTCTTTAAATCCTTGTGACGTTGACCCAGCACCTGCAAATCCAGCGTCAGCACGATGGCCGAGCAGTTTGCGGCCTTGGCGCGTTCGATCAGACGTTCAATGAAGGCACGATCCTTCATCATGTAAAGCTGAAACCAGAATGGTTTGCTGGTATGCGCGGCAATATCCTCGATCGAGCAAATACTCATGGTCGATAGCGTGAAAGGCACGCCAAACTTTTCCGCAGCGCGCGCCGCCAGGATCTCGCCATCGGCATGCTGCATACCGGTAAACCCGGTTGGTGCCAGCGCGACCGGCATACGAACGTCTTCGCCGATCATGGTGGTGCGCAAACTGCGGTTTTCCATATTGACCGCGACACGCTGGCGGAATTTGATTGGCGCGAAATCACTGCAATTGGCGCGATAAGTCGATTCCGTCCAGGAACCGGCATCGGCATAGTCATAGAACATGCGGGGTACACGTTGTTGCGCAAGCACGCGCAAGTCTTCAATGCAGGTAATGACAGGCATCAGGTCTCCTCCGATGGTGACATGCGCGATTGCCGGATCGCTTGCCACGCTGGTTGATCACGCCAAAAGGCAGGTATTGTTGGTTGTTTCAGGGCATTCTATGTGTTCTTTCACGGATGTGGCACTGGTTTGCGATGAATGCTTTTAAAGGGTGCGGTAAATTTACTCATCCAGCCGTGTTTGCTTTTTAAAAGACAGTCAACCGTTGATCAACAGCCAAATCAACAGCCAATCATTTAATTTGCATTTCAAATGCATGATATATAAACTTGTGAATCATCAGCCTCAGGTTGATTCATGCTTGATCACCAAGCTGGCAGCATCACAATCCAAGAAAAACATGCATCCATCCCTTCTCAACTGGTTCCGCTCCTTCCTCCCCACGCAAGGTTATGTCGATCGCTACGAGCGCATGCGCGGTTCGGCCGGCGCGCTGTTTGGCCTGGTCTTAACCGGCTCCATCACTTACCTGGTCCTTGGCGACACCATCGGCACCGCATGGCTGATCGCTCCGATGGGCGCGTCGTCCGTTCTCCTGTTTGCCGTACCGTCGAGCCCGCTGGCGCAACCGTGGTCCATCATCGGCGGCAATCTGCTGGCGGCGACGATTGGTATCACCTGTGCCAAGGTGCTGGATGCACCGGTACTGGCCGCCGGCGTCGCAGCTGGCCTGTCGATTGGCGCGATGTTCTGGTTGCGCTGCATTCACCCGCCAAGTGGCGCGGTTGCACTGACGGCCGTGCTGGGCGGTCCAGCCATTCATGACATGGGTTATACATTTGTGCTGGCGCCGGTGCTGGTCAACACAGTGTTGATGGTGCTGGCCGCGCTGTTTTATAACAATGCAACCCGCCGCCCTTACCCGCACCGCCCGCAACCGGCGGCGGATCAGCCACGCAAGCACGAGACAAACGATGCGGCGCCCACGGATCGAGCGGGCATCACGGCACAGGATCTGGATGAAGTACTCAAACGCTATAACCAGGTGCTCGATATCAGCCGTGGCGATCTGGAAGCCATCATGCTGCAAACCGAAATGCAGGCCTACCGACGTCAGGTCGGCGCGACGACCTGTGCGAATATCATGTCGAAGGATGTCGTCACAGCCGAGTTCGGCACGCCTCTTGCTGAAGCGTGGGAACTGTTGCAGCGACACGATCTGACCGCGCTACCCGTCATTGACCGCGGTCGTCACGTGATCGGCATCATTACCAAGGCTGATTATCTGGCGCATGCGGAAGCACAAAGTCACGAAGGTCTGGGACAGCGGCTCGCGCACCTGATCCGGCCTTCACAATTGAGTCATACAGAGAAGCAGGAAGTCGTTGGCCAGATCATGACAACCGAGGTCATCACCACGCATGCAACGCAATCCATCGTCGATCTGGTGCCGCTGATGTCGAATCAGGAACTGCATCAGGTGCCGGTGGTCGACGACAAAGAACAACTGGTCGGCATCCTGTCGCAAAGCGACTTGATTGCCGCCCTTTACGAAACCACGATGGCCGATCGCAAATAAACCAACTCAGCCATCGACAACATTCGCTCAAACGCACAGCCAATTCAGGGAGATAGCCATGCACAACATCGATTACGATCCAGCCCTTGCCAAAGGCATCGTCGACCAAGCCACCGACGCCATCATTTTTGCGGATAAAGACGGCCTCGTGCGCGTCTGGAACGGCGGCGCAGAACGCATCTTTGGTCACAAGGCAGAGGACGTCATCGGCGGCACGCTCGACATCATCATTCCCGAACGCATGGTCGATGCCCACAACAAAGGCTTCAACCACGCCTTGACCACTGGAGAGATGAAATACGTCAACAAGGTACTGACCACACGTTCGATGCATAAGGACGGCAGCCGCATCTATATCGACATGAGCTTCGACATGGTGCGTGACGCAGAAGGAACAATCCTAGGCGCGCTGGCGATCGCACGCGATGTGACCGAACGCCAGGCCAACGACGCTGCGACACGCGTCAAGATTGCAGAGCTGGAAAAAGCGCTCGCTGAAAAAGGCTGAACCGATCTGGCCTCGAGAACATTGAGGCCAGATTTCCGTACTGAAGCTTCAACAGAAGCTCGGCTGTATCTTCGGCAACGTCCTCAACCGCCGATCATCCGCTCCCGCACATGCTCTTCCTCAAAAGCTACCTGTGCCGGCTTGATCAGATCACTGCGGCTGATGATGCCAATCAGCCGATTCGATCCTTTGTCTGATACCACCGGCAGGCACGCCAATCCAAGACTCGCCATGCGTCTGCCGATTGACTGACAACTTTCGTTTGCCAGCGCCACCTGTAGTGACGACTGCTTGTTGAAAAATCCGTCCAGTTGCTGGTGCGGATCATCTTGCAGGCCAGCCATCATCACCTCGCGATCCAGCATGCCTTTCACATTTCCCTTTGCATCCAGCACTGGGAATACCCGATACCGCTGATTCACGCCAAAGTATTGCTGATGCGCATCTGCAATACTCAATGCAGATGACACGCCCTGCGGCGACGGGGTCATCACGTCGCCGACAAATGATCGTTCCAATGGGTCGACCGCGTATTCGCGATAAATGTGCAGGCCGCGACGCGCCACTTTTTCCGTCATGATCGAGCGCTTCATCACAAGAATCGTAAAGCCGTAAGACACGCCACTTGCCAGCAACAGCGGCAACAAGGCGTTGAAATCGCCAGTCAGCCCGACCGCAAAGATCGCCGCCGTCAATGGCGCCCCTAGAACGCCAGCCAATACCGCCGCCATACATACCAGTGGCCACAAGGTCGGATCGCTTCCGGGCAGCACGCTCGATAACACAGCGCCCAGCCCGGCGCCAAGCATCAGTAACGGAGCCAATACCCCACCAGAGGTGCCGGAACCCAGTGCAATCACCCAGATCACGGCCTTCACCAGCAGCAAAGACAAGGCAACGGAAATGACCAGATGATTGTTGAGCAGATCCTGAATGACGTCGTAACCGACGCCCAAGGCACGCGGCTCGATATAGCCACCGATGCCCACCGCCAGGCCACCGATAGCTGGCCACCACATCCAGTGCAGCGGCAGTGTCGAGAACCAGTCCTCCACTTTATAGAGCGATGCCGACATGCTGACCGAGAGCACGCCACTCAGTAGCCCCGCCACAATGCAGATACCAAATGCCTCGATGCCAGGCACCGCTGTCTGCATGGGAAACAACGGCCCGGACTCCAGCAGAAACGGTCGACAGAATGCCGCCGTTGCGCAAGCCATGATGACCGGTAGCAAACTACGCGGCCTCCACTCGAACAGCAGCAGCTCGACCGCCAGCAGCACCGCCGCAACCGGCGTACCGAATACGGCCGTCATGCCCGCAGTGGCACCGGCGACCAGCAACACCTTGCGTTCAGCAGCGGTGATCGTGAAGTACTGCGCGATCAGCGAACCGATCGCCCCGCCTGTCATGATGATCGGCCCTTCCGCACCGAATGGTCCGCCGCTACCAATCACGATGCCGGACGTCAGGGGCTTGAGCAGCGCCACCTTGGGCGACATCCGGCTTTTACGGAAAAGAATGGCCTCGATTGCCTCAGGAATCCCGTGACCACGCACTTTGTCCGAGCCATAACGCGCAATCAGTCCAGCGATCAGGCCACCAACAACCGGCAGCGCGACCACCCAGATACCCAGCGTATGGTCTGCCGGCGAGCGATCGGCAAACGACAGCGTCTGGAAGAAAAACAGATTGGTGAAAAAATGAATTGCATTGAGCAGCACAAAAGCTGCCACCGTCGCAACAGCGCCAATGCCAACCGCGATTGCGGAAAACAGCAGCAAACGCTTGTCGGCTGAGAAATCACGGAGATGTGCGTGCATCGCTTTCTCCTGAAGTCTGGCTGCGCTCTTCGTCATCGTTATAGGCAGATATGCGGGCCACCTTGAAAACCTGCGACAGCGAGCGCAGCTCGTTTCGATGCAATCCTGCCAGGTGATAAAGATGCTTCTCGCCCAACTCGGTCAGATGCACACATACCTGCCTCCGGTCATTAACGCCTGGTGAGCGCCTGACCAGCCCAGCTTTCTCGCAACGCGACACCAGCGCGACCGCACCGTGATGCTGCATCTGCAGCCGCTCAGCGATCTGCCCGATCGTTGCCCAGTCCTGACCGGGAAAACCCTTGATATGCAATAGCACCAGATAGTGCAGCGGCGTCAGGCCGGCACTTTGGGCCGCATCTTCGCTGAACTTGATGAATCGTCGTAACTGATAGCGAAATTCGGATAAGGCTTCGAAATCACCTTTTTGAAGGGAGGTATCCTGCATGGCATTTCTCGCAAACGAAACGCCAAATATATCACGTCATGATATATATTTCCGGTGCGACCAAATTGACAAAAGGATTTTCGATTGCTTCAGACGTAAAAAAACCGACGAGCCGCTCAGCTCGCCGGTTCCTTGCTTCAGGTCGGCTTATGCCAACTCTTCTGCCTCCTCCACTGCTTCATGCACGATGCGTCGCGCATGAAGCCCCGGAAAACCGATGTAAATCTTCCTGCTTGAATTCTGTTTAAAGAATTCTCGTTAAATCTTGCCTGTTTCGGTGTACTTCAATTCACGCAACAGCTTGACCAGTGGCATGCCGTTGATCAGGCGAATTTTCTTTTCTGCGGCAAAGGTCAGTGCGGTCTGGCTGTATTCGCCGGCCGTGATGTAAAAACCTTCGTTCGCCCCTTGCTTCTCAACCGCTTTCTGCAATTGTTTGAGCGGTTCGACCCCAGTATTGACCACTTTCCAGCGTTTGCAGCTGACCAGCGCGGTACGACCATCGGCAGTGATAGAAAAATCGGCTTCAGGCAAATCAATACGTTTGACGGCAAAACCGTCGCGCAGCAATGCCGCCTCGACTTCTACGGCGAACTGATCCCAGCTTAGCTTGCGCATGGTTTGCAGCACTTCTTCCGTACGCATCGGGCCTGGCTCATCCCATTGCTGCCGGAAGCGGATGAAACTGATGATGATGAACGGGATGCCCATGATGGTACCGAACAGTCGGTAACCCGGCGGCATGGAAACCACACCAATCAATCCCATGAATGCACCGATGACGCCGCTTACATACCAGTTGGCACGCAAAAGCTGGGCAAACACCGAATTCTTTGCCATCTTGAATTTCACAACCACCTCTCTTCTTTGCAGGCGGCATAATAACAAACTTCACCGGCAGAGTACGGGTTTTCCCTTAGTTTTGCCGCAGTTTTGCCGTAATTTTTATATGAAAACGAAGTCCATTCGATCCGTTTTTTCGATGATCTTGCCGAGACCCGCATGAATACTGAGCAAACTGACGCTTATAAAAAACGCATCCATGAGGAATTGCATCGGCTTGGCATTCCGATGACATGGATCGTCGAGAAAAAACTGCCCTTTTATGCCGAGGCGCAAGAACTGGTGCTCGGCGATTTTGCGCCCGATGGACGTGAATGCTTCATGACGCCGGCCACAAGCGCAGCGTGGGCCGCCATGAAAAATGCCGCCCATGCGGACGGCATTGTGCTGGAAGTTGTCTCATCGTTCCGCACGATCGAACGTCAGATCGACATCATTCAGGCCAAGCTTAACCGCAACATGCCGATGGAAACGATCCTGACCCTCAGCGCGCCGCCCGGCTACAGCGAACATCATTCCGGTTGTGCGCTTGATATCAATACACCCGGATGCGTCGCCACCGAGCCGGAGTTCGAACATACCGATGCCTACCTTTGGCTTGAATCCCATGCGGGTCGCTTCGGCTTTACGCTTTCGTATCCCAAGGACAATACGCTGGGCTTCATTCATGAACAATGGCATTGGTTTTATAGCGAATACTGAACCTGCATTATTAGATAATTTACATTCAATAACTTCCATAACTCATTGAATATAAAATCATTCATAGCTTTTCTTGAAGAAAATCCAGAAAGCAACTGATCCGTCGTGACAGTTGCGTGTTGCGGTAGTACACCGCATGGATGGGACGCTGATAGCCCGTGTAGTAATCACCGAGAATCGGCACCAGCGCCCCCGCATCGATATCTTTGCGCGTCATAAACTCGGATAAGCAGACAATGCCTTGCCCTTCAAGCGCCAGCGCGCGCAAGGTTTCTCCACTGGATGCCAGAATCGCAGGCTTGATCGTCAGCCACTCGCCACCCTCATGCCGCAATGGCCAGGTATTACCTGTTTCATATTGCAAGAATCCCAGCGTTTGATGCTCGCTCAGCGCGGCCGGCGTTTGCGGCGCGCCATATCGCTTCAAATACATCGGACTGGCTAGAACCGCCATGCCCCCTGCCCGTAAAGCACGCGCATGCAGGGTCGAATCGGCAAGTTCGCCGACGCGGATGGCAATGTCCGTACGATGCTCAAGCAGATTGGCAATTTGATCATGACTTGTCAGCTCCAGCGTGATCTCCGGATATCGAGCACGAAACTCGGCCACGTGGGGCACGATCACATGCAGGATGAAAGGCGATGCCGCATCAATCCGCAAACGACCGCTTGGTCGTTGCCGCCGTACCCGAATCGACTCCTCCGCATCGTCCATCGCCGCCAGAATCGAACGCGCTTTGACAAGCAGCCATTCCCCCTCTTCCGTCAGCTCCATGCGGCGTGTCGTACGAGTGAGCAACGAAGTTGCAAGCTTTTCCTCCAGACGTGCCAGCGCACGGCTGATTGCCGATGTCGTTTGCCCAAGGCTCGCGGCGGCTGCACCCAGCGTGCCACTATCCACCACAGCAACGAACACCTTCAAATCATCGGAATTCATTTCCATTGTTGCTCCACAAGCAAATATATTTTGATGATACCGCTATTTTTAACAAGAATAAAAAGCGGCATAGTGAGCCCATCGCCGCATGTCTCAGCGACACGGCACACTCAATCAACCATTAAGGAACAGACATGAACGTATTCATCACTGGTGCAGCAGGCTATATCGGCGGTTCGGTCGCGGCCCGCTTTTTGAAAGCCGGCTATCAGGTGCGCGGTCTGGTACGCACGCAGGAACAGGCAGATCGGATTGCCAAACTCGGCATCAGTTCCGTCATCGGCACGCTGGACGATGCAGCCGTCCTTGCACGTGAAGCGTCAGCGGCCGATGCTGTGGTCAATGCCGCCAGCTCCGACCATCGTCCTTCAGTGGAAGCCATGCTCAATGCGCTGGAAGGATCGGGCAAAGCCTTTATCCACACCAGCGGCTCCAGCGTGGTGGGCGACGATGCACGAGGCGAATGGAAGTCGGACAAGGTCTTTTCGGAAGACACGCCGGTCGACGTCGTACCGGAAAAAGCGGCACGAGCCTCGCTCGACAAACTGATCCTCGATGCAGCACAGCGTGGCGTACGATCGGTCATCCTGTGCAACACCATGATTTATGGCACCGGACTGGGTGCCAGCCCGAACAGCGTGCAGATTCCGCCTTTGGTCGCGCAAGCACAAAAAAGCGGAATCGCACGGTATGTCGGTCAAGGTTTGAATGTCTGGTCGAACGTTCATATCGCCGACGTCACCGAGCTTTACCTGCTTGCTCTCAAAAACGCCCCGGCCGGTTCGTTCTACTTCGTGGAAAATGGCGAAGCCTCGTATGCAGAGATCGTGGCTGCTATTGCCCGTCGCCTGCAGCTTAGTGCGCCGCAAGCGTGGCCAGTCGAAGAAGCCATCAAGGAATGGGGATTCGGTCACGCCGTCTATTCATTCGGCTCGAATAGCCGCGTCACTGCGGGCAAGGCGCGCAAGGAACTTGGCTGGCAGCCACAGCACACATCGGTATTCGACTGGATTGAACATGACATGAAACTCGACACCCAGGTCGTCAATCCGAGATAAGCAAAAGCAGTGATTGGGACTACGCGTTGCCAGATGGCGACGCGCACCAAGCCCGGGCGCTCCATCAAATAGCATGCTCGGAGGCAGACGATCGTTAAAAACCGCACACGATGCGCGCTTTCTCACCGACAAATTGGGCTGCCTCAACTAAAATCGATCCCGTCGATTAAACGAGGCAGACCATGCAGGAAAACAGACCGTCCCTGAGCAATGCCAGAGCCATTCTGGAACGCGTTACCGATGCCTTTTACTCAGTGGATAGCGAATGGCGCTTCACTTATGTGAATCATCAGGCTCACCTGCTGCTGCAGCGTCAACCCGGCGAATTGCTTGGAAAGTCGGTCTGGGAAGAATTTCCCACCCTGCTGGGTACGGAATGCGAAGAGATATTCCGCGCATCCGCCCGCGATAACAGCAGCGGCGTGTTCACCTTCTTTTATCCCGATCACCAACGCTGGTACGAGATACGCTGCTACGCAGCAGCCGATGGCTTGTCCGTTTTTTTCCGCGACGAGACACCGCGTATCGAGGCAGACCAGAAATTGCGCGAAGGCGAGACACGCTTTCAGATGATGACCAGTGCAATTCCACAAATTGTGTGGATTGCCGATGGCGATGGCCGAATCGAATTTTTCAACGAACAATGGCACCGTTACGCAGGATCGGCCGTCACGCCGGCCAGCCTGCATCAATTCAACGCGGCATTCGTGCATGCAGAAGACCGCGCGGCAACACTGGATGCCTGGCGCAGTGCGCTGGCATCCAATGCCACGTTTGCGATCGAACATCGTGTCAGGGCAGCGTCAGGCGAATACCGCTGGTTTCTGTCCCGCGCAGAACCACACCGCAATACCGGCTCCGGCAATATCATTCGCTGGTTCGGCACCTCCACCGACATCCATGTCCAGCGGCAAGCCGTCAGCGAGCTGGCACGCATCACGGTTGAATCGGAACGCCGCCGCCGGTTTTACGAAACTTTCCTGACCAATACGCCGGATCTCTCCTACGTGTTCGATCTCGATCATCGTTTTACCTATGCCAACAAGGTATTGCTGGAGATGTGGGGCAAAACTTGGGACGAGGCCATTGGCAAGAACTGCCTGGAGTTAGGTTACGAGCCGTGGCACGCAGAAATGCATGATCGCGAGATCGAACAAGTGCGCGCTACCAAGCAACCCGTGCGAGGCGATGTGCCATTCAACGGCGCATTTGGACGTCGCATCTATGACTACATTCTGTTTCCCGTGCTGGGTTCGGATGGCGAGGTCGAAGCCGTTGCCGGCACCACGCGCGATGTGACCGACCGTAAAAATGCCGAGGCGCGCCACGACGCACTGGTGCGCATGACAGACGAGATCCGCAGCCAGAAAAATCCCGAAGAAGTCGCGTACGCGGCGGCCCGCATTCTGGGCGAAACCCTCGGTGCAAGTCGGGTCGGCTACGGTAGCCTCGATCCGTCAGGCGAAGTACTCAACGTCGGGCGCGAATGGAGCGTTCCCGGTTATGAACGTCCATACGACATCACCAAGCTCAGTAATTTTGGCATGGTGATCGATGAACTCAGACGCGGCGAGTTTGTGGTGGTGGCCAATGTTGCCGTGGATCCGCGTACTTTGCCGGTTGCAGCAAGTTTCGAGGAACGCCATGCCGTCGCGTTCGTCGCCGTACCGATGATTGAAAACGGTCTCTTGGTTGCCATTCTTTACGTCATCAGCAGCCAGGTCCGGACCTGGACCCTCGATGATCTCGCACTGATTGGCGAGATCGCAGAACGCACACGAACCGCCAGCGAACGTATCCTCAGCGAATCCGCACTGGCTGATAGTGAAGCACGCCTGCGCCAGATTAACGAATCATTGGAAGCCGAAGTCGCTACCCGCACCCGTGAATTGATGGTGGCCGAGGAAGCATTGCGACACTCGCAAAAGATGGAAGCCGTCGGACAACTCACCGGTGGTCTGGCGCACGATTTCAACAATTTGCTGGCCGGCATCATGGGCGGACTGGAACTGACGCGCGCGAAGTTCGCGCAGGGCCGCACCGATGGTATTGACCGCTATATCGATGTCTCACTGCGTGGCGTGACCCGTGCAGCGGCCCTGACCCAACGTTTACTTGCATTCGCTCGTCGTCAGACGCTCGATCCCAAACCGACCAACGTCAATCGACTGATCGCCGGTATGGAAGACATGATCCGCCGCACCATCGGCCCTGCCATCGATCTGGAAGTTGTGGGTGCCGGCGGCATCTGGTCGACTTTCGTCGATGCACCCCAGCTCGAAAACGCCATCCTCAATCTCTGCATCAACGCCCGCGACGCCATGCCCGATGGCGGACGGCTGACGATCGAGACTGCCAACAAATGGCTGGATGGAAAATGGGCAAGCGAGCGCGATCTGTCACCCGGCCAGTACATCTCGCTATGCGTGACCGACACCGGCACAGGCATGTCGCCGGATGTCATCGCACGCGTGTTTGATCCGTTTTTTACGACCAAGCCCATCGGGGAAGGTACAGGTCTTGGGTTGTCGATGGTCTACGGCTTTGCGCGTCAGTCGGGTGGACAGGTCCGGATTTATTCTGAAGTCGGGGCCGGCACCACCATGTGCATTTATCTGCCACGCCACATGCAGGAACAGGCGGAAGCCGATGAGCAGGAAATGAACGAACATGCAGAACCAGGCGGCACAGGCGAGATCGTGCTGGTGGTCGACGACGAGGCAGCGATTCGCATGCTGATTGCAGAGGTGCTCAACGAAGCCGGCTATATCGCCATCGAAGCTGCTGACGGACCGTCCGCATTACGTATCCTGCAATCCAAGGCACGCATCGATTTGCTGATTACCGACGTCGGCCTGCCGGGCGGCATCAATGGTCGTCAAGTGGCAGATGCGGGTCGCCTTGCACGTCCGGGCCTCAAGGTGCTGTTCATTACCGGTTACGCCGAAAACGCGGCAGTTGGAAATGGTCATCTTGAACCCGGCATGCAGGTCATGACCAAGCCGTTCAAGATGGAGTCCCTGGCGCGACGGATACGCGAAATCGTCGAAGACAGAACCTGATAAAGCGAGCAATTTAAAAGCCGGCAATTGCGGCTTTTTTCAATGTTTTTAATCAGTGCGCCTTCACTTCTGAATCAGCACGGCATGCGCTTCAAGACGTTGCTGCAAGAAAGCCCGCAAGGCAACCACCGCCGGCGACAACATCAGGCGATGCGCACAAACCAGATTGAGCGGCGCCACCTCACCCTTGTAACCGGCCAAGACTGCCAGCAAGCGCCCCGCGCGTAAATCATCTGCCACATCCAGCGTGGACTTGTATGCCAGCCCATATCCGGCAATGGCCCAGCGCCGGACCAGATCGCCGTCATCACTAATACGGTCGCCCTGCACCGTAATCTGCAGATTTTCCTGCTTGCGATGAAAGGTCCAGCGCTCGTGAATCTGGTCGCCCAGCACAAAGCGCAGGCAGTTATGTGCGGCCAGATCATCGACCGATTTTGGCGATGCATGGGATTTCAAATAGGCAGGCGACGCACACAGCACACGTCGGTTGTGCGCTGCCAGCGGCAAGGCCACCATGCTCGAATCCTCCGGCTCGCCGTAACGGATTGCGATATCGACCGGCTGGCGATACATATCGGCCAGCCGGTCGCTGATGCGGATTCGGAACCGTACCTCCGGATGCATGCCCTGAAAATCGTCCAGCCACGGCAACAATACATTGCGCCCCAGATCCGATGGCATGGACAGATTGAGCTCACCACCGATCACCGCCGACGCCTGCGCTACGCTGGCGGCGCCTTCTTCCAGCATCTGCAGTACGTTGCGCGCATAGGCCAGATAACGTTCGCCTTCCATCGTCAACCGCAGACTGCGTGTTGAACGCACAAACAAACGACTTCCCAGCGCGGCTTCCAGCCGCTTTAATCCCGCACTGGCCACGGCCGGCGCCATATCGAGTACGCGTGCAGCGGCTGACAGCCCACCGCAATCAGCGGCACGGACAAACAAGGTCAAATCTTCGATGCGAGGTATTTTCATTTATTTATTGAAAGTGTTATCGCATTTAACGTATTTATCGATAAGCGAATATAGCTGAAACTGCATCACATCGACCAGTAGTACCCTCTAATAAAAAAGGAAATCACATGAAAGCCATTGCCTACCGCCAAGCCTTACCCATCAATGATCCGCATGCGTTGCTGGACGTCACCCTGCCTGATCCGATTCCCGGCGACCGGGATTTACTGGTGGAAGTCCGTGCCATTTCCGTCAATCCGGTTGACGTCAAGGTACGTGCGAACAGCAATCCCGCTGAAGGCGAATTGAAAGTCATTGGCTGGGATGCCGCCGGTATCGTGCGCGCCGTGGGCAAACAGGTCACGCTCTTCAAACCGGGCGATCGCGTTTATTACGCAGGCTCGATTACGCGTCCCGGCGCCAACAGCGAACTGCATCTGGTCGATGAACGAATTGCCGGTTACATGCCTGCCTCGCTGGACTTTGCACAGGCTGCAGCATTGCCGCTGACGTCGATTACGGCGTGGGAACTGCTGTTCGACCGTTTGAATGTCCCGACACACAGCAACGATGCCTTGCTCGTGATCGGCGCCGCAGGTGGTGTCGGCTCCATCCTTGTACAACTGGCGCGCAAGCTGACCGGCCTGACCATCATCGGCACGGCATCGCGCCCCGAGACGCAGGAATGGGTACAACAACTCGGTGCCCACCATGTCATTGATCACACCAAACCGCTGGCTGAGGAGTTGAAAAAAATCGGCATCGACAACGTGAAATACGTCGCCAGCCTGAACCAGACCGACCGCCACTACGAAGAAATCGTCAAGCTAATTGCACCACAAGGCCACCTGGCACTGATCGACGATCCGGCCACGCTGGATGTCATGCCGCTCAAACGCAAGAGCGCATCGGTCCATTGGGAATTCATGTTCGCCCGCTCCATGTTCCAAACGCCGGACATGCAGAAGCAACATGACTTGTTGAATGAAGTGGCGAGCCTGATCGATCTCGGCAAACTACGCACGACGCTGGGCGAGCATTACGGCACGATCAATGCGGAAAATCTGAAGCGCGCACATGCACTGATCGAAAGCAACACGGCAAAGGGCAAGATCGTGCTGGAAGGGTTCTGAATTCTGAAGAATGCGCGAAGCGCATGAAACCAGTCGCGTAATTAATCGACAAAAAAATGGCGCCGCTCTTTCGATGCGGCGCCATTTTTTTAAATACGCTTCGGCTTACTTCACAGCACCAAAGACCTTGCCAAGAATGGCGCTACCGGTACCGATCGGGTCGGCGCGGATGGCTTTTTCTTCATCCGCGATGATGGTGTAGAGACCATCCATTGCACGTTGCGTGACGTAGTTCTCTACCGTGGCTTCTTCTTTCGACACCAGTCCGGATGAACTGGCCTTGCCCATCAGCGTATTGTATTTGGCCGACAAACCGTTCTTGTCCGTGATCTTCTTCACGATTGGCAGAAACTGGGCGCTCAGTGGCGTGGCCGTCTTCTGGCGGAAGAAGTCCGTCACCGATGTTTCGCCACCGGTCAGGATGTTCTTGGCATCGGTCACGCTCATCGACTTGACTGCATTGAGCAACAGCGGCTTGGCCTGGGCAACGGCTGCTTCGGCCGCGTGGTTCATTGAGGTCTGCAACTCATCGACTTTCTTGCCTTGTCCCATCATGCGCAGAATCGGCATGGCTTTTTCCAGCGATCCCGGCAAGCCGATACGCACCTTGTCATTGTTGAGAAATCCGTTTTCCACACCGAGCTTGGC
>Ga0308164_10001919_pt1 | contig 22137 bp, 17 predicted proteins | sample PhyTR2_FD_201031 | JGI IMG/M metagenome (GOLD analysis project Ga0308164, IMG submission 201031) | Phyllosphere microbial communities from UC Gill Tract Community Farm, Albany, California, United States - DLSLT.R2 | ecosystem: Host-associated > Plants > Phyllosphere > Unclassified | place: USA... | reverse complement strand
TGGTGGCCGACGACCTGAGCTATGGCCATTCGGGCGGCCGGGTCGACACCAAGACCAGCTTCATCGCCGACCTGATGGATGGCAAGTCCGACTTCGTCACCCTGGTCATCAGCGACCAGACCGTCCGGGTGACCGGCGACGTCGCCGTGGTGCGCCACACCCTGACGGCCGACACCAACGACGCGGGCAAGCCCGGCAAGGTCGCGATCAAGGTCCTCGGCGTCTGGCAGCGGCAGGCCGATGGCGCCTGGCGGCTGCTGGCGCGCCAGGCGGTGCGGCCACCGGTCTGACGACGCCATGGCGGCGGCCGTCGCGGCCGCGCCGGCTTCAGGCGCTCGCCACCGGTCCGCGCCGGCGCCGCGCCACGAGCCACGCGCCGGCCTCGAACAGCAATTCGCTCGCCAGCGCCAGCGCCGCCGCCGGCAATGCGCCGGCCATCAGCAGCTGGCGGTCGTTGAGCGCCAGGCCCGTGACGATGCGCTCGCCGAAGCCGCCGGCGCCGATGAAGGCGGCGATGGTCGCCGTGCCGATGGCGATCGCCGTCGCCGTGCGCACGCCGGCCACCAGCGTGGGCAGCGCGATCGGCAGCAGCACATGGCGCAGGTTCTGCAGGCGCGTCAGGCCCAGCGCGGTGCCGGCCTGCCGCACGCCAGCAGGCACCTCGTCCAGGCCGGTGACGGTGTTGCGCATGATGGGCAGCAGGGCATAGAGCGTCAGCGCGATCAGCGCCGGCAGCGTGCCGATGGCGCCCAGCGCCGAGATCAGCACCGCCAGCAGCGCCAGCGAGGGTACGGTCTGCAGCAGGCTCGCCAGGCCCAGCGCCAGCGCCCGCCAGCGCGCGTGCGCGAACACCGCCACCGCCACCGGCACGCCGATCAGGATCGCCAGGCCGACCGCCACCGCCACCAGCAGCAGGTGCTCGCGCGCCAGCCGCCCGAGGTCGGCGCCGAAAAGCTTCGCCGTGAAGCCGCGGCGCGCGTCCGGCGCCACGCCACCGGCGAGGAAGTCGCGCGCGATGGTGTCGAAGGCCACGCCCTCCAGTTCGGCGCGCGCGTTCATGGCGATCATGGCGCGCTCGTCGATGCGGCCCTCGAGCGTGCGCAGCGCGGCCCAGGCGGCCGGCTGGCGCGCGGGCAGGTCCAGCCGGTGCAGCAGCACGGCGTCGTAGCGCGGGAAGTAGGCCCGGTCGTCTTGCAGCACGCGCAGGCCGAGGTGCTCGATGCGGGCATCGGTGGTGTAGATGTCGATGACGTCGATGCGGCCGGCGGCGATGGCGTCGTAGGCCAGGCCGTGGTCGATGCCGGTGGGCCGCTGCGCGAGCCCGTAGCGCGCGGCCAGGCCGCGCCAGCCATCGGCGCGGCCGATGAACTCGTTCGACAGGCCCAGCCGCAGCCCCGGATGGGCCGCCAGGTCCGACAGCGTGCGCACGCCCAGGCGGTCGGCATCGGCCGCGCGCATCGCCAGCGCGTAGCCGTCGTTGAAGCCCAGCGGCACCGCGACGCCCAGGCCGAGCGGCGCCAGCGCGGCATTCAATGCCGCCGGGGCGAGCGCGGCGGCATCCGCCGCGCCGCCCTTCAGGATCTCCAGCGCGATGGTGCCGGTGTATTCGGCATAGACATCGATGGCGCCGGAGCGCAGCGCCTCGTAGACGATGGCCGTGTTGCCCAGGCCCTGGCGCAGCACCGGCGGCACGGGCGTGCTGGCGGCGGCCGTCCGGGCCAGCACCTCGGCCAGGATGTACGACTCGGTGAAGCGCTTGGAGCCGATGCGCAGGGCCTCGGACGACGCCGCGGCCGGTGGTGAGGCCATTGGTGAAGCCGTCGTCTGCGCCAGCCCGGCGCGGCCCGGCGCCACCAGCAGCACGAGGACCACCAGCAGCGCGCGCGCCATGTTTCCAGCCCAGGCGCGCGGCCCGCCACCAGGCGCCGGTGCGGTCGAAGGGGAGGGCGGCGCGGGCATCGCGGCAGTTTAGGGGCTGCCGCCGGGGCCGCCGGCGCGGTCAGGCCGACTTCCTACAGGCTGTCGTGCGCGGGACCGATGCGGCCCGCAGGCGTGCATCATGACAGTCGAGGGATGGTCGCGTGACCACCTTGCCCATCGAAACCCCCACGACGAAAGACCCCCGCCATGGCATCCAGCCCCCCCGACCACGCCACCCTCGTTGACGTCCACGGCGCGCGCGAACTCCCCCTGGTGACGGTCGAGGGCTACAGCCTCCAGCTGCGCGACAAGGACGGCTTCCTGGGCGACGGCGCCAGCCAGACGGCCTTCCGCGAGATGCTGCAGCAGTGGCGCAAGGAGCGTCCGAAGGACGGCCCCGATCCCTTCGGACGCCGCCACTCGCGCAACTTCAGCAAGAAGGAGCTCGATGCCATCCTGGCCGACGGCAAGCCCCCGGAGGCGGCCGAGATCCTGCACGGCGTGATCGAGGCCTTCGCCATCGAACTCGCGCACGTGACGCGGCGCTTCCTGCGCGAGCCGTCCTGGAAGGGCGTCGAGCGGGTGGTGATCGGCGGCGGCTTCCCGGAGAGCGACGTCGGCGAGCGCGCGATCCTGCAGGCCTCGGTGATCCTGGAGGCCCAGCGCATCCACGTGCCGCTCGGCCGCCTGTCGCACGAGGTGGACGACGGCGGCCTGATCGGCTGGGTGCACCTGGTGCCGCCGGCGATGCTGCGCCACCACGATGCCATCCTGGCCGTCGACATCGGCGGCACCAACCTGCGCTGCGGCATCGTCAAGCTGCGTCGCAAGCGCGCCGAGGACCTCTCCAAGGCCAAGGTGCTGGAGCGCCGCAAGTGGCGGCATGCCGACGACAAGCCGACCCGCAGCGCGCTGGTCGACCGGCTGGCGACGATGCTGCAGGAGCTCATCGAGCATTGCGACGCCGAGGGCCTGAGCCTGGCGCCCTTCATCGGCATCGCCTGCCCGGGCCAGATCCGCAAGGACGGCTCCATCGCGCGCGGCACGCAGAACCTGCCGGGCAACTGGGAGAGCGACACCTTCCACCTGCCCAGCGAGCTGCAGAAGAAGCTGCCGACCGTCGGCGGCATCCCGACCATGGTGCGCATGCACAACGATGCCGTGGTGCAGGGCCTGAGCGAGCTGCCGTTCATGCGCGACGTCAAGCGCTGGGCGATCCTGACCATTGGCACCGGGCTGGGCAACGTCAGCTATGCCAACAAGCCCGAGCCGGCCGACCCGGACCGGGATGGCAAACCGGGCGTGAAGGCCAGGAAGAAGGACAAGGAAAGGAAGAAGAAGGAGACGAAGGGCAAGGACGGGAAGGACGGGAAGGACGGGAAGGACGGGAAGAAGTCCCCCAGGCGCTGACTCACAACTGGAACGCGATGGTCAGCAGCAGGCCCTCGGCCAGATCGCGCATGACCCCCGGCCGGCGCGCGCGGAAGGTCTCGCCGGCCGAGGCGGTGGTCTCGATCCACTGGGCCAGCCAGTCGATGTCGCGGGCGCCATAGAACACGACGGCGGCCTCGTGGTTGAGCAGCAGGCTGCGCAGGTCGAGGTTGATCGAGCCGCACAGCGCCAGCGTGTCGTCGACCACCACCGCCTTGGCATGGGCCATGAAGGGCAGCAGCCGGAAGATCACGCCCGCCGCCGCCAGGTCGCGCATGGCGCGGGCCCGCACGAAATCCGCCAGCCGGTGGTTCGACTGCCGGGGCATGGCGATGGTCACCTGCACGCCGCGCCGCGCCGCCAGCCGCAGGGCATTGCGCAGGCCGTCGTCGGGCACGAAATAGGGCGTGATCGCCAGCACGCGATGCTCGGCGCGGAAGCAGGCGTCGATGAGCAGCGAGTTGGCGGTGTCCTCGGTCTGGTCCGGTCCGCTGGGCAGGAACTGCGCGAGCGGCAGCGTGGTGTCGCCATCCGGCGCCGAGGGCGCCACCGGGATGTCGCGCGGGACGTCGTGGCGCACCGAGCGCCAGTCGTGGTCGAACTGCTGGGCCGCCGCGTGCGCCACGCCGCCCTCGAGGTCGAACGACAGGTCGCGCCATGGCTGCGGGTAGGCCTCGTTGCCGGTGAAATACTCGCCCGCCAGATTGCGTCCGCCCGACCACAGGCGGCCGTCGTCGGCGATGAGCATCTTGCGGTGGTTGCGCAGGTTGCGCGGGCCGCTGCGCCGCAGGCTCAGCAAGGGGCGGAAGACGGTCACCTCGGCGCCGGCCGCGCGCAGGGCGTCGAGGCGGTCGCGCGGCAGCATGAGGGCGCCGAAGCCGTCGAGCAGCAGGCGCACGCGCACGCCCTCGCGCGCGCGCCGCGCCAGGCGTTCGACGGCCTCGGCGCCCAGCGCGTCGTCGCCGATGATGAAGGTGCAGACATCGATGCGGCTGCGCGCGCCGTCGATCACGCGCCACAAGGCGTCGCGCGCGGCGGCGCCATCGGCATGGAAGCGGGTGCGGCAGGGCGAGGGCGCCGCCAGCCCGAAGCTCTCGATCAGCTCGGCCGCCCAGTGCACAGCGACGCGGGCGCGCGGCGGGCGCGGCAGCCCGACCGGACGCAGCTTGCGCTGTCCGAACAGCAGATAGCCCGGCAATGCGACATAGGGCATCAGCACCAGACCCATGACCCAGGCGATGGCCGTCGTCGGCGGACGCTGTTCGCGGCGGACCCGCGTCGTGACGACGTAGACCAGCAGCGCGATCGCCACGACGAGGAAGTGCTGCGACGGGGAGGGCAGCCAGGCCAGGAACAGAGGGGTCATCGGCCGCGAGGTTAACGCGCGCGCCGCAGCGCTTACGCTCGGGTCCTCCGATGCGTCGTTTTCCGATCGCGCCGGGCGAACGCGGCCTTCCATCGCTTCCGTCCTCCACCGTTTTGATCCTCCCGTTCCCATGCTGACCCTGCTCTTCGACGGTGTCGCCTACGGCATGCTGCTGTTCGTCATGGCCCTGGGCCTGGTCGTCACGCTCGGCCTGATGAACTTCATCCATCTGGCGCATGGCGCGTTCGCCATGGCCGGTGGCTATGTCGCGGTGGCCGCCATGCGCTCGGCGGGGCTGCCGTTCCTGGTGGTGCTGCCGCTGGCCTTCGCGGTCGCCGCCCTGGCCGGCCTGCTGCTGGAACGCACGCTCTACCGGCCGATGCGACGGCGCCCGCACCTCGACCAGGTGCTGTTCTCGATCGGCCTGGTGTTCATGGCCGTGGCGCTGGCCGACCGCTTCGCCGGCTCGATGCCGCGCCACCTCGACCTGCCGGCCTGGCTGGCCGGCCGCACCGAATGGGGCGAGGGCGCCTGGCGGCTGTCGATGGGCCACTACCGCCTGTTCGTGATCGGGGTGTGCGCGGTGCTGGCGGCGATGCTCCAGTGGGGCTGGATGCGCACGCGCTTCGGCAGCCGCCTGCGCGCCGCCGTCGACGACCCGCGCGTGGCGGCCGGGCTGGGCATCGACGTCGGCCGCCTGTTCTCCGTCACCTTCGCCCTGGGCGCGGGACTGGCCGGCCTGGGCGGCGCCCTGGGCGCCGAGATCGTCGGCATCGACCCGACGTTCCCGCTGCGCTGCATGGTGCCGTTCCTGATCGTGGTGGCGCTGGGCGGCACGGCATCGGTCACCGGCCCGCTGCGCGCCGCGCTGCTGCTGGGCATCGCCGACGTGGCGGGCAAGTACTTCATTCCGGCACTGGGTGGCGCGCCGGTCTACCTGCTGATGATCGCGCTGCTGATGTGGCGCCCGCGCGGCCTGTTCGCCGCCGGAGGCCGGCCATGAGCGCCCGGCGACGGCCGGCGCGCCGGTGGTGGGCCTGGGAGATCGCGGCCGGGGCCCTGGCCCTGGCGTTGCCCGCCGTGCTGCCCCTGCAGGCGCCGCTGGTGGGCGAGATCGCCATCGTCGCGCTGTTCGCGCTCTCGCTCGATCTCGTCCTCGGGTATGCCGGCATCGTGTCGCTGGGCCACGCGGCGTTCTTCGGCATCGGCGCCTACGCGGCGGGACTGTGCGCCAAGCACCTGACGCCCGACCCGCTGGCCGGCCTGGCGCTGGCGACGGCGCTGGCGACCGGCTGCGGCGCCCTCGCCAGCCCGAGCGTGCTGCGCGGCAGCGACCTGACGCGCCTGATGGTGACGCTGGGCACCGCCGCGCTGCTGCTCGAACTCGCCAACGCCCTGGCCGGCGTGACCGGCGGCGCCGACGGCCTGCAGGGCGTGGCGATGGGCGCGCTGCCCGGTGGCTTCACCTTCGATCTCGATGGCCGCACGGCGGCCTGGTATGCGCTGACGGTCGCGCTGCTGCTGTTCGTGGCGCTGCGCCGGCTGGTGCGTTCGTCCTTCGGCGTCGCGCTGCGGGCGATCCGCGACAACCGGCGGCGCGCCGAGGCCGTCGGCATTCCGACGGCGCGCCATCTCGCCATCGCCTACACCGTCGCCGCCGGGGTGGCCGGCGCGGCCGGCGCGCTGCTGACCCAGACCACCGGCTTCGCCTCGCTCGACGTCCTGTCCTTCGAGCGTTCGGCCGACGTGCTGCTGATGCTGGTGATCGGCGGCGCGGGCTGGCTCCATGGCGGCATCGCGGGCGCCATCGTCTTCAAGCTGCTGCAGGACGCGCTGGCGTCGGTGGCGCCGCAGGACGGCATGTTCTGGACCGGCCTGGCGCTGGTGTTGCTGGCGCTGGGCCTGCGCGACCGGCTGCTGCGGCTGCGCGGGTGCTTCCGGCGCGCGGCACCCCCGCCAGCCGGGCCATCCCGATCGCCCGAGCCGCCCGAGCCGTCCGAGCCCGGCGGAACGGGCTCGCCGACCATGACCCGTTCCTCGCATGCGCCCCACGCGCCCCCTGCGCCCGGCATGGCGGTCCCGGCCGACGACATCGTGCTGGCCTGCCACGGGCTGGGCGTGCGGCTGGGCGGCGTCATGGCGGCGAGCGCTGTCGCGCTCGAACTGCGCCGGGGCGCGCGGCATGCCCTCATCGGCCCGAACGGCGCCGGCAAGACCACGCTGATGAACCTGCTGGGTGGCGAACTGGCGCCCGACGCCGGGCGCATCGTGCTCGGTGGCGCGGACATCACGCGCCTGCCGCCGCACGCGCGCGTCGCCCGGGGCCTGGTGCGCTCGTTCCAGATCGGCGCGCTGTTCGACAGTCTCACGGCGCGCGAGACGCTGGAACTCGCCGCGACGCGCGCGCGCGGTCCGGGCCCGGGCGTGGGCCCGGGCGCGAGGAAGGAGGCGCGATCGGACGCGGGGCGGCCTCCGGCGGCGGCGGACCGCGCGGCACTGCTGCTCGACCGCCTGGGCCTGCGCGACGATGCCGACCGGCCGGTGCGCGAACTGGCCTATGGCCGGCGCCGCCTGCTGGAGATCGCGCTGGCGCTGGCCTGCGAGCCTGGCGTGCTGCTGCTCGACGAGCCCATGGCCGGCGTGCCGGCGGCCGAGCGCGAGCTGCTGCTGGACACGCTCGCGGCCCTGCCGCCGGACGTGGCGGTGCTGCTGGTGGAGCACGACATGGATCTGGTGTTCCGTTTCGCGCATCGCATCACGGTGATGGCCGAGGGGCGGGTGCTCGCCGAAGGCGATCCGGCCTCGATCGCGGCGGATCCCCGGGTCCGGGCGGTGTACCTGGGTCCGGGAGGCGCTGGCGCCACCGGCGCCGGCACGGCTCCCCCCGTCGCGCCGCCGGCGCGGGCGCGATCGGCATCGGCATCGGCAACAACGTCGGCATCCGTGCCCGTCCCCGTCCCCGCGCTCCTGCCCACGCCCGCGCCGTCCGCGCGGGCCGGCGCCGCGCCGCTGCCACCGCTGTTGCGCGTGGAGGCGCTCGCCGCCGGCCATGGCGACGCGATCGTGCTGCACGCCATCGACTTCACGCTGGAGGCCGGCCGCACGCTGGCGCTGCTCGGGCGCAATGGCGCCGGCAAGACGACGCTGGTCGACACGCTCGCCGGCGCCGCCCGCCAGCGCGGCGGCCGCATCCTGTGGCACGACGCCGCCCGCGACGCCGCGCCCGTCGCGCTGCATGCGCTCGCCTCGCACCGGCGCGCGGCGCTGGGCCTCGGCTGGGTGCCGCAGGAGCGCGGCATCTTCGCCTCGCTGACGGTGCAGGAGCACCTGACGGCGGTCGCGCGGCCGGTGTCCGGCAGGCGCGGTGGCGCCCCGGCCTGGACGCCCGCGCGCGTCTATGCGCTGTTCCCGCGCCTGGCCGAGCGCCGCGACCACCTCGGCGGCCAGCTCTCCGGCGGCGAGCAGCAGATGCTGGCGGTGGGCCGGGCACTGATGCTCGAGCCCCGCCTGCTGCTGCTCGACGAGCCGCTCGAGGGCCTGGCGCCGGTCCTGGCGGCGGAATTGCTGGCGGCCATCGCGCGACTCACGCGCGACGAGGGACTGGCGGCCATCGTGGTCGAGCAGCATCCGCAGGCGGTGCTCGCCATCGCCGACCAGGCCCTGGTGCTCGATCGCGGCCGGGTCGTCCATGCCTCGACGGCGGCGGCGCTGGCGGCGCGGCCCGACCTGCTGGCGCGCTGGCTGGGCGTGGCCGGCGGCGGTTGAGGCACGCGCGCCGGCGCGGGCGACGCCCCCGGCTGTTCAGATCGGCAGCGCGGTGGTCGTCTTCACGCGGTCGAGCACGAAGCTGGTCTTGCAGTCCTGCACGCTGGGATGCTTGAGCAGCGTGTCCATCACGAAGCGCGAGTAGTGGGCCATGTCGGCCACCACCACGCGCAGCAGATAGTCCATGTCGCCGGTCAGCGAGGCGCATTCGACCACCTCGGGCCAGGCCTGGATCGAGGCGCGGAACGCATCCATCGGATTGCGCTTGTGGCTCTCGGTGTGCTTTTCCAGCCGCACGTTGATGTAGGCCATCAGCGGCAGGCCGACGCGCTCGGGCCGCAGCAGGGCGACATAGCCCTGGATCACGCCGGCTTCCTCCAGCCGCTTGACGCGCCGCAGGGTGGCCGAGGCCGACAGGCTGATCTGCGCGGCGAGTTCGTCGTAGGTCGCGCGACCGTGACTCTGCAGCGCGCGAAGCACGCGCAGATCGATGGCATCGAGTTCGACCGGAGCGTTCATGACTCCGATTTTGCAGGAATCCTGTGATCACCGAAGCGCCAGCGCCGAAAGTTGCAGGAATCGTGTGCCGCGAGCGCCTAGCATTCGAAGACAACCCCCCACCCGCACCCGCGCACAATTTCTGGAGACGACGATGGCCGATCTGTTCGACAACCCCATGGGCCTGCAAGGCTTCGAATTCGTCGAGTTCGCCTCGCCCACGCCCGGCCTGCTGGAGCCGGTGTTCGAGAAGCTCGGCTTCACGCTCGTGGCCAAGCACCGTTCCAAGGACGTCGTGCTCTACCGCCAGGGCGACATCAACTTCATCCTCAACCGCGAACCCCGCAGCCCGGCGGCCTACTTCGCGGCCGAGCACGGTCCGTCGGCCTGCGGCCTGGCGTTCCGCGTCAAGGACTCGCACAAGGCCTACGAGCGCGCGCTGGAGCTCGGCGCCCAGCCCCTCGAGGTCGCCACCGGACCCATGGAGCTGCGCCTGCCGGCGATCAAGGGCATCGGCGGCGCGCCGCTCTACCTCATCGACCGCTTCGAGGACGGCAAGTCGATCTACGACATCGACTTCGAATTCATCGACGGCGTCGAGCGCCATCCGGTCGGCCATGGCCTCAAGCTCATCGATCACCTGACGCACAACGTCTATCGCGGCCGCATGACCTTCTGGGCCGACTTCTACGAGCGGCTCTTCAACTTCCGCGAGATCCGCTACTTCGACATCTCCGGCGAATACACCGGCCTGACCTCCAAGGCCATGACGGCGCCCGACGGCCAGATCCGCATCCCGCTGAACGAGGAGTCGAAGAAGGGCGGCGGCCAGATCGAGGAATTCCTGATGCAGTTCAACGGCGAGGGCATCCAGCACATCGCGCTGATCTGCGACAACCTCAAGGACGCGGTCGACAGTCTGGCCCTGGCCGGTGTGCAGACCGCCACCGCGCCCAACGACATCTACTACGAGATGCTGGAGAGCCGCCTGCCGGGCCATGGCCAGGACGTGCCGGCGCTGCAGGCGCGCGGCATCCTGATGGATGGCACCACCGAAGGCGGCCAGCCCCGGCTGCTGCTGCAGATCTTCTCGACGCCGATGCTGGGGCCGGTGTTCTTCGAGTTCATCGAACGCCGGGGCGACTATCGCGAGGGCTTCGGCGAGGGCAACTTCAAGGCCCTGTTCGAATCCCTCGAGCGCGACCAGATCCGCCGCGGCGTCCTCGAGACCGACCCCGCCTGACGGCCCGGCCCGGCAAGGAGCGCGTCATGGACACACGGGTGATCGACAAGGGCGCGGATTCGCCGAAGCACGGACTGGCCGCCGGCACCGCCATCGCGCCGCAGCGGCCGGACTGGACCATCGACCAGGGCTGGGAGCGCTACACCGACGCCGACCACGCGGTCTGGCGGACCCTGTTCGAGCGCCAGACGAAACTGCTGCCGGGCCGCGCCTGCGACGAGTTCGTCGCCGGCATGGAGCAGCTGCCGATCGGCGCCGACTGCATCCCCGACTTCGTCGAGCTCAGCGCGGTGCTCATGCAGCGCACCGGCTGGCAGGTGGTGGCGGTGCCGGGGCTGGTGCCCGACGAGGTCTTCTTCGAGCATCTGGCGAACCGGCGCTTCCCGGCCGGCAACTTCATCCGCGGCGCGCATCAGCTCGACTACCTAGAGGAGCCCGATGTCTTCCACGATGTCTTCGGCCATGTGCCGATGCTGATGGACCCGTCGATCGCCGACTACATCCAGGCCTATGGCGTCGGTGGCCTGCGGGCCCGGGAACTGGGCGTGCTCGACAAGCTGGCGCGGGCCTACTGGTACACGGTGGAGTTCGGGCTCGTGCGGCAGGCCGGCGGCCTGCGCATCTACGGCGCGGGCATCGCCTCGTCGTATGCCGAGAGCGTCTTCGCGCTCGACGATCCCTCGCCCAACCGCATCGCCTTCGACCTCGAACGCGTCCTGCGCACCCGCTACCGCATCGACGACTTCCAGGAAACCTATTTCGTCATCGACGGCCTGCCGCAGCTGCTCGATCTCGCCCGCATCGACTTCGGCCCGCTCTACGACCGCATCGCCGGCCAGCCCGAGCACGCGCCCGGCGACGTGCTTGCGCAGGACCGCGTCATCGGCCGCGGCACCGGCCGCCATCACGCCGTCAGGCGCCAGGCTTCCCAGGCTTCCTGAAGCGCCGCGACCGGCGCGAGGCCGGGCAGGAGCTCATCTGCCGATGGCCGGCCAGCGCCGGTGCAGCCACGACCACGACACCAGGCCGACGCCGAGCATCAGGGCCGACGTCAGCGCCAGCCCGATCGCCGAATGCATCACCAGCGGCGCCACGGCGCCGGCGACCAGGCCATTGGCGGTCGAGCCGATCACGGCCTGCAGCGACGAGGCCATGCCGCGACGCTCGGGATGCAGGTCGAGCACCAGCAGCGTGACGGCCGGCACCATCATGGCCCAGCCGAAGGCGAAGATCGCCACCGGCGGCAGCGACCACACCGGATGCGGCGGGAAGACGGCATGCACCGCGATGTTGACGACCGACACGACGGCCATGATCAGGAAGCCATGGCGGATCTGCCGCTTGGGCGGCACCTTGCCGGCCATGCGCCCGCTGACCCAGGCACCGCCCATGATGCCGCCGATGGTGAGCAGGAAGAACCAGAAGAAGCGTGTCGGCGGCAGGCCCAGCAGATCGCCCAGGAAGGCCGGCGCCGAGAGCACGTAGAGGAACATGCCGTTGAACGGCACGCCACTGGCGAGCGCCAGCAGCAGGAAGCGGGGATCCGAGCACAGCTCGCGATAGCCCCGCATCAGCGGGCGCGGCGCGAACGGCTGGCGCTGGTCGAGGTGCAGGGTCTCCGGCAGCAGCTTCCAGTTGGCGACGAACAGCACCACCCCGACCGCCACCAGGAACCAGAACACCGCGTGCCAGCCGGCATGCACGAACAGGAAGCCACCGACGATCGGCGCGATGGCCGGCGCGACGCCGAAGTAGATCGTGACCTGGCTCATCACCTTCTGCGCCTCGGCCGGCGGGAACATGTCGCGGATCACGGCGCGCGAGACCACGATGCCGGCCCCGGTCGACAGGCCCTGCATGGCGCGGAAGAACACCAGCTGGCCGATGGTCTGGGACAGCGCGCAGCCGAGCGAGGCCAGGGTGAAGACGGCGAGCCCGGCGAGCACCACCGGCCGGCGCCCGAAGCTGTCCGAGAGCGCGCCATGGAACAGGTTCATGAACGCGAAGCCGAACAGGTAGGCCGAGAGCGTCTGCTGCATCTCCACCGGCGTCGCGCCGATCGAGGTCGCGATGCCCGAGAACGCCGGGATGTAGGTGTCGATCGAGAACGGCCCCAGCATGCCCAGCACCGCCAGCAGCACCGCCAACGCCCAGCGCGGCGCCTTCCAAAGGGTCTGGGCATCGGGATTCATGAAGTCGTCTTCCTGTCTGTTCTCGTCGGTGGACCGGCAAGGTCGTACCCTGCCTCAAAAGCAGCAAAGCGCCCGTAGGCGCTTTGCTGCATGTCCGGGGACACCGCGGAACGGGCGATGCCCGGCCGCTGGTGTCGCCCCCGGCTGAGGGGGGTGGCGCTGCCACACGAAGTGGGCAAGCCTGGGGGAGGGCTCAAAGTGTATCGATGAAGCTGCGCAGCTTGTCCGAACGCGACGGATGCTTGAGCTTGCGCAGGGCCTTGGCCTCGATCTGGCGGATGCGCTCGCGCGTGACGTCGAACTGCTTGCCGACTTCCTCCAGCGTGTGGTCGGTCGACATCTCGATGCCGAAGCGCATGCGCAGCACCTTGGCCTCGCGCGGCGTGAGCGAGTCGAGGATGTCCTTGACCACGTCGCGCAGGCCGGCCTGCATCGCCGCCTCGATGGGCGCCGTGTTGCTGCTGTCCTCGATGAAGTCGCCCAGGTGCGAATCGTCGTCGTCGCCGATCGGGGTCTCCATGGAGATCGGCTCCTTGGCGATCTTCATGATCTTGCGGATCTTGTCTTCCGGGATCTCCATCTTGGCGGCCAGGATGCCGGCGTCGGGCTCGAAGCCGAACTCCTGCAGATGCTGGCGCGAGATGCGGTTCATCTTGTTGATGGTCTCGATCATGTGCACCGGGATGCGGATGGTGCGCGCCTGGTCGGCGATCGAGCGGGTGATGGCCTGGCGGATCCACCACGTCGCATAGGTCGAGAACTTGTAGCCGCGACGGTATTCGAACTTGTCGACCGCCTTCATCAGGCCGATGTTGCCTTCCTGGATCAGGTCGAGGAACTGCAGGCCGCGGTTGGTGTACTTCTTGGCGATCGAGATCACGAGGCGCAGGTTGGCCTCGATCATCTCCTTCTTGGCATCGCGCGACGAGCGCTCGCCGTCGTTCATGCGCTTGTTGATGTCCTTCAGCTGCGTCAGCGGCACCACCACGCTCGACTGGATGTCGGCGAGCTTCTGCTGCAGTTCCTGCACCGGCGGGATGTTGCGCGCCAGTACCGTGCTCCATGGCTTGCCGGCGGCGGCCTGCTTCTCGACCCACTTCAGGTTGAGCAGGTTCGAAGCGACACGGTTGCCGTTCTTGTCGAAACCGCTGAAGTCGCGGATGAAGTCCTCCTGCGGGAAGCCGCACTTGTCCACGATGATGCGGCGCAGCTCGCGCTCCTTCTTGCGCACGTCGTCGACCTGGGCGCGCACCAGGTCGCACAGCTTCTCGATGGTCTTGGCGGTGAAGCGGATGGTCATCAGCTCGTCCGACATCGCCTGCTGGGCCTTCAGGTACGCCGGCGTGCCATAGCCTTCCTTCTCGTAGATCTGGTGGATCTTCTCGAACATGGAGGCGATGCGGTCGAAGCGCTCGAGCGCGTCGCGCTTGAGTTCCTCGAGCTTCTTGGTCAGCGCCTTGGAGCCGCCCTTGCCATCGTCGTCGTCCTCCTCGTCGAACTCGTCGAAGTCCTCCTCGGCCACGTAGTCGTCGGCTTCGTTGGGATTGGAGAAGCCATCGACGATGGTGGAGATGACGACCTTGCCGTCGCGGATCGTGGCGGCCATCTCCAGGATGGCGGCGATGGTGGAGGGCGAGGCGGAGATCGCCTCCATCATGGCCATCAGGCCGCCCTCGATGCGCTTGGCGATCTCGATCTCGCCTTCGCGGGTGAGCAGCTCGACCGTGCCCATCTCGCGCATGTACATGCGCACCGGGTCGGTCGTGCGGCCGAATTCGCTGTCGACGGTGGACAGCGCCGCTTCGGCTTCCTCCTCGGCCTCCTCGACGGTGGTCGCGGTGGGAGCGGTGTTGTTGAGCAGCAGCGTCTCGGCATCGGGCGTCTGCTCGTAGACGGCCACGCCCAGGTCGTTGAGCATGGTGACCACGACTTCCATGGTCTCGGCGTCGACCAGCTTGTCGGGCAGGTGGTCGGAGATCTCGCCCTGCGTCAGGTAGCCACGGGTCTTGCCCAGGGTGATCAGGGTCTTCAGGCGCGAGCGGCGCTTGGCCATGTCCTCTTCGGACAGCACGGTCTCGTCGAGACCGAATTCCTTCATCAGCGCGCGTTCCTTCGCCTTGCTGATCTTCATGCGCAGCGGCTTGACCTTCTCCTCGGTCGAGCCGGCGGTGCCCGTGGCCGCGGGCTCGTCGCCGACGAGCTCGTCCTCGATGTCCGACAGGTCGACATCGCTCGACGGTTCGGAGGCGCCCTTGGGCTTGCGGCCGCGCTTGGCGCCGGTGGTGGGCGCATCGGCGGCGGCGGCCTTGGGCGGACGGCCGACCTTCTTGGCAGGCACTGCGGCGGTGGCAGTGTCGGCGGCGACGGGGGCGGCCTTGACGGCGGATTTCGAGAGATCGGCGGACGGGGTTTTGGTGGGCACGGTTTTCACTTGGGTTGTCGCATTCGCCTTCTTTGCGGAGGCACCCTTCACAGGTGCTGCCGTTGCGGCTGCTTTCAACGTTGGGTCCGCGACGGGTGCGGGGACGGCGGACACGGCAGGCTTCTTTGGACTGGTCATGGAACCTCGTACGACAAGAATGGACAAGCGGAATCAGGCGCCACTCACCCGGCGCGGGGACGGACACGGAGAGCGAGGAAACACGAGAGAACGCGGAGCACCGCGTTCCTCGAGCCATCGACGGCCAACGGCAAGATGTCGGGCGAACATTTGGAGTGCAGTCCTTGCGGTGTATTGGCCCGTTTCCCTGTGGGAAATGCATTGCGCATGGGGCCGGCCCGGAGGTGCTGCTGTCGCTCTTGCCTGGTTTCGCGATCAGCGAAGCCACAAATTATAGCGGTGTGCACAATTTCAAGGCACCCGGGGGGTGCCTGCTACGCATCGTTACATTCCGCCGGTGGCGGGTTTCAGGCGTTGGCGCAGTTCGAGACGGCGCTTCTCCAGCGCCCGGTAGCGGTCGAGCGCCAGCGGATCGGTCTCCGCCGCCGCGATGGCTTCACTCTGCTGGGCCTTGAGGAGGTCGTCGAGCATGAAGTCGAGCACGTTGCGCAGTTCGCGCGCGGCGTCGACGGCCGGCTCTCCCTCCGCCTCGCGCACCGGATCGCCATCGGGATGGGTCATCAGGCGCTCGGCCAGGGCTTCGAAGGACTGGCCGCGCAGGCCCTCGCGCAAGGCCGCCCAGGCCTGCACGCCATGCTCGTGCAACTGGCTGTCGAGCCAGCGGAACAGCAGGCCGTGCTCGCCGCGCAGGCCGCACAGCAGGTCGTGCAGTTCGTGCGACAGGGCTTCCCATTCGGCCATGTTCGACAGCAGCAATCGCGCCGCGACGTCGTGCCGGCTCGGCGGCAGGGCCCGGGCGCGCGCCGGCGCCCGGGAGGACGACCCGGACCGCCCGCCGCCCCGGCGCGGCGCGGCGCGATGGTCGGTCGTGTCCTCCCAGCCGGGACCGCTGTCGTGGCGCAGGTCGGGGTCGGAGCCGCCATAGCCCCCATGGCCGCCCTGGTCGTCGGGGCCATCGTCGCGGCGCGTCGCCTGCCGGGCCGGCGCCGCGCCCCGGCGCGATGTCGCGACGGCGCCCCACAGCTCGGTCAGTTCGGCGGCGCCGAGCTGCACCGTCTCGGCGATCTCCCCGAGCAACTGCCGTTTGAGCGCGCCCTCCGGCAGCGCGCTCCACAGGGGCCGCGCATTGCTCGCCATGCGGGCGCGGCCCTCGGCGCTGCCGAGGTCGCAGCCCTCGCGCGCCGCCTCCAGCATGAAGCGGCTCAGGGGCGTCGCCTCGGCGATGCAGCGGGCGAAGCCCTCGGCGCCGAACTCCCGGATGTAGCTGTCGGGATCGTGCTCGGCCGGCAGGAACAGGAACTTGATGCTGCGCACGTCGCTGGCATAGGGCAGGGCGCCGTCGAGCGCCTTGCGCGCGGCACGCCGGCCGGCGGCGTCGCCATCGAAGCCGAAGACCACCGATTCGGTGAAGCGGAAGAGCTTCTGCACGTGCTCGGCCGTGCAGGCGGTGCCCAGCGTGGCCACGGCGTTCGGGAAACCCAGCTGCGCCAGGGCCACGACGTCCATGTAGCCTTCGGTGACCAGCGCGTAGCCGAGCTGGCGGAAGGCGGTGCGGGCCTCGAACAGGCCGTAGAGCTCGCGCCCCTTGCTGAAGACCGGGGTCTCGGGCGAGTTCAGGTACTTGGGTTTCTCGTCGCCCAGCACGCGACCGCCGAAGCCGATGGTCTCGCCCTTGACGTTGCGGATCGGGAACATCACGCGATCGCGGAAGCGGTCGTAGCGCTTGCCCTCGTCGTCCTCGCCGACGATCACCAGTCCGCTCTCGGCGAGCAGGGGATCGTCGTAGCTCGGGAACACGCTCGCCAGGCTGCGCCAGCCGGCGGGGGCATAACCGATGCCGAACTGCCTGGCGATCTCGCCGGACACGCCGCGTCCCTTGAGGTAGTCGATGGCGCCGGGCGACTGGCGCAGGTGGCGGCGATAAGCGTCGCCGGCCTTCTCCAGCACGTCGGTGAGCGTGGCCTGCTTCTCGCGCTGGCCGGCGGCGCGGGCCCGTTCCTCGGGCGAGGCATCGTCCTCGGGCACCTGCAGGCCGTACTGCCCGGCCAGGTCGTGCACCGCCTCGACGAAGCCCATTCCGGCATGCTCCATCAGGAAGCCGATGGCGTTGCCATGCACGCCGCAGCCGAAGCAGTGATAGAACTGCTTGGTCGGGCTGACCGAGAACGAGGGCGACTTCTCGCCATGGAACGGGCACAGGCCCATGAAATTGGCGCCGGCCTTGCGCAACTGCACGTAGCGCCCGACGATCTCCACGACGTCGGCGCGTGCGATCAGTTCCTGGATGAATGATTGAGGGATGGACATGTAGGCGCGGAGCGGCAAATCATACGCAAGCCATCGCGCCGACACACCCGGGCGGCATACTCGTCGGGCCCGCCACCGTTCCCAATCCGTCCGCCCGCGCACTGCATGATCCGCAGATTCCTCCGTCTCGACGACCCGCTGCTGCGCCACCCGCTGCGATTCCTCTGGGAATCCCTCAAGAGCTTCCGCGCCAACCAGGGCCTGCTGCTGGCCGGCGCGGTGGCCTACTACGCGCTGCTGTCGATGGTGCCGCTGCTCATCGTCAGCGTGATCGCGCTGTCGCACTTCATCGACCAGCGCGAGCTGCTGGCCACCATCGGGCGTTATCTCGAATGGCTGCTGCCGGGCCAGTCGCGCGCCATCATCGTCGAGCTGTCGAACTTCCTGGCGCATCGCGACGTGCTCGGTCCGGTGCTGTTGGTGACGATGATCTTCTTCAGTTCGCTCGCCTTCACGGTGCTGGAGAGCGCCATGTCGGTGATCTTCAAGCATCGCAAGGCCGACCGGTCCAGGCATTTCCTGATCTCGGCGGTGATGCCGTACCTCTACATCCTGAGCCTGTGCTTCGGCCTGCTGCTGGTCACGCTGGTGTCGGGGGCGCTGCAGATCATTGGCCAGGAACGCGTGGAGCTGCTGGGGTACAGCTGGTCGATGTCCGGCGTCTCGGGCCTGCTGCTCTACCTGCTGGGCCTGGGCGGGGAGATCTTCCTGCTGACCTCGCTCTACATGGTGATGCCGGTGGGGCGCCTGTCGCTGCGCCACGCGCTGGTCGGCGGCATCACGGCGACCCTGCTGTGGGAAATCACGCGCCGGGTGCTGGTCTGGTATTTCTCGACGCTGTCGCAGGTCAACGTGGTGTACGGCTCCCTCACCACCGCGATCGTGGTGCTGCTGAGCCTGGAGATCGCCGCCACGCTGGTGCTGTTCGGCGCCCAGGTCATCGCGCACTACGAGAGGCTGGATCGCCAGCGGGCGGCCGCCGTGCCGGACGCCGCGACGGCCTGAGACGCGGCGCCATGCCGATGGCGTCCGGTCGCCGCGCCGCCTCAGCGCGGCGCCAGGCGGATCGCGCCGTCGAGGCGGATCACTTCGCCGTTGAGCATGTCGTTCTCGATGATGTGGAGGGCGAGCTTCGCGTAGTCGTCGGGCGTGCCCAGGCGCGACGGAAACGGCACGCTGGCGGCCAGGGCGTCCTGCACCTCCTGCGGCATGCCGAAGAGCATCGGCGTGCCGAAGATGCCCGGTGCGATCGTCATGTTGCGGATGCCGCTGCGAGCCAGGTCGCGGGCGATCGGCAGCGTCATGCCCACGATCCCGCCCTTGGAGGCGCTGTAGGCCGCCTGGCCGATCTGGCCGTCGTAGGCCGCCACCGAGGCGGTGGAGATCAGGACGCCGCGCTCGCCGGTGGACTCGGGCTCGTTCCTCGCCATCGCATCGGCGGCGAGGCGGATCATGTTGAAGCTGCCGATGAGGTTGATGGTCACGGCCCGGCTGAACGAGGCCAGGGCATGCGGTCCGTTCTTGCCGACCACCTTCTCGGCCGGCGCGATGCCGGCGCAGTTGACGAGGCCGACCAGCTTGCCCTGCTGCCGCGCCGTTTCCACGGCGGCCTGTCCGTCGGCCTCCTGGGTCACGTCGCAACGCACGAAGACGCCGCCGATGTCGCGCGCCACGGCTTCGCCCTTGTCCACCTGCATGTCGGCGATCACCACCCTGGCGCCCTTCGCGGCCAGCAGACGCGCCGTGCCTTCGCCCAGGCCCGAGGCCCCGCCCGTGATCAGAAATACCCGGTCTTCGATCTGCATCTGTCTGTCTCCTGAGGTGTTGGTCGGAGCGGCGATTATCGAAGCGGCCCCGTCGGGGAACTGCCGCGCATGCGCCTTGCGTGACCCCAGAACGACAAAGGCCCCGACCGGAGTCGGGGCCCGGACCGCATCCCCCAGGGACGTGCGGTCAGTGTGCGCAGACGTGACGGGAAGAACCCGTCGCGTTCGCTCAGCGCTTGCGCGAAGCGGTCTGCGAGGTCGTCTTGGCGGCGTTGACGGCCGTGTTCTGGACGGCCTGGAAGTTGGCTTCGGCGACGTCGGAAGCCTGCTTGACGGCTTTCTGGACCGATTCGAAGGCGTTGTTGGCGGCTGCCACGGCGCTCTTCATCACGGCGACGGCGGTCTCCGAACCGGCGGGTGCGTTCTTGGCGGCGCTGTCGACCAGGCCAGCGAAGTTCTGCTGGGCTTCGACAGCCTTCGATTCGAACGCCTTGCCGAACTCGGCGCCGGTGCCCTGGGCGATGTCGTACAGGTGACGGCTGTAGGCGGCGGTCTTCTCGGCCAGGGGCTGGAACAGGCTGGCTTGCAGCGTCAGCAGTTCCTGGGCGTCCTTGACGCTGAGCATGGCCTGCGTGGTGCTGGCGGCTTCGCTCAGGGCAGCCTTGGACGCCGTGACGTTCAGCTCGACGAGCTTCTCGACGCCTTCGAATGCCTTGGTCGTCAGGCCGAACAGCGTTTCGAGGTTGGCTTTTTGTGCAGCGAGGATTTGGTCAGCGGTCAGTGCCATGGTGAGACTCCAGTAGTTGATTGATTGATCAGCGTGCGCCGCGTCCACATGGTTATGTTGCGCTGCAGCATGGAATGGAAGTATAGGCGGATGTCAGACGACAGCAAGCGTTTCGACCTACGTCCAATGCTTTTAGAAAGTACTTACTAAAAAGCGTTTTTTGAGGGATCGTCATTCGAGAAAGGCAAAATTTTGAACCATGAGCAACTTCCGCAACCCTCCCAGCCAACGCGGTGAATTCCGCGCTTTTAAGCGCATTCCCACGCGTTGGGCCGACAACGATCTGTACGGCCACGTCAACAACGTCGTCTATTACGCATGGTTCGATACCGCGATCAATTCGCTGCTGATCGAGGAGGGCGTGCTGGACCTCCAGAATGGCTCGACCGTCGGTTTCGTCGTCGAGACGCACTGCAATTACCTGGCACCGGTGTCGTATCCCGAGGTCGTCGACGTCGGCATCCGCGTGGGCCGCATCGGCACCTCCAGCGTCCGGTACGAACTGGCGGTCTTTCCGGAAGGCGAGGACCAGGCCCGGGCCCAGGGCCATTTCGTGCACGTGTATGTTGACCGGGCGACCCAGCGTCCGGTGCCGATCGCGGGCGACCTGGCGCAACTGCTGCAGCGGCTCGTCTGGCCATGAAAAATGGCGCCCTCGGGCGCCATTTCTCCGCGGCTGGAAGCCAGCCTTACATCTTCATCTTCTTGACGTCGGCCTTGCCCTTGGCTTCATCGGCCTTGGCCTGCTTCACGCAGGCGTCCTTGGCGGCGCCCGACTGGTCGTCGCACTTCTCCTTGGCCACTTCGTAGGCCATGTCGACCTTCTCTTCAGCGACCTTGCGGGCATGCGATGCGCTCGGCTTGTACTGGTTCTCCAGATCGGCCTTGGCGACCTTCTCCGTGCCCGATGCCTCCTTCATGCAGACATCCTTGGCGTTGTCCTTCATGGTGTCGCACTGGGCCTTGGCGACCTTGTAGTCGGCTTCGATCTTTTCCTTGGCCACGTTGTACTCGTCCTTGGTCAGGGCCTGCGCGCCGCTGGCGACGAAGAACGAGGAGACGATGGCGAGTGCGAGAAGTTGCTTTTTCATGATGAGTTCCTTGGTGCTTCTGTTATTTGTTGGTTATGTGTTCGTCGGTCTGCGGACCCCGTCGCGGAACGGACGGTGGTCGGGGGTCGGAGGGGACTAGATCTTTTCCATCCACAGCGCGGCCGGCGTGCGGCCATCGCGGTTTTCCCAATCGGCGACCTGGGTTTCCGCCTCGTCGCGGCTGATGCCGTGGCGTTCCTGGATGCGGCCCAGCAGTTGATCGCGCTTGCCCGCAATGACGTCGAAGTCGTCATCGGTCAGCTTGCCCCATTGCTCCTTGACCTTGCCCTTGAACTGCTTCCAGTTGCCTTCGAAAGTGTCCTTGTTCATTGCGAACTCCTTATTCATTCATGCGGATGGAAACGCCTCGCACGGCATGACGACATGTCGTCATGAGCGGCTTCGGCACGCCGTTTGCCAGCGTGAAAGAAATATAGGAGCAACGTTATTCAGACCATGGTAGGACTCGCGTCGCGCCAATCGTAGGCACAGGCCGACGGGGGTCGTGATAATCGGGCGCATGCCACGCAGGAGACGGCAGCCAGTGCCTTTTGCGGCTTAATACGAGACAAGAAGACCCGGCGAGACATCCGCGACCCCACCACGCCAGCGCACCGCACCATGATCATTCAGAGCCTGCTCGACACCGACCTCTACAAGTTCACGATGATGCAGGTCGTGCTGCATCACTTCCCCGGGGCGCGTGTCGAGTACCGCTTCAAGTGCCGCAATCCGGGCGTCGACCTGGCGCGCTTCGCCGACGAGATCCGCGAGGAGGTGCGGCATCTCTGCTCGCTGCAGTTCAAGGAACCCGAACTCGCCTACCTGAGTTCGATGCGCTTCATCAAGAGCGACTTCGTCGATTTCCTCGGCCTGTTCCAGCTCAACGAGAAGTACATCCGGATCGTCCCGCAGCCCTCGGGCGAGCTGGAGATCGGCATCGAGGGACCCTGGCTGCACACCATCCTGTTCGAGATCCCCGTGCTGGCCATCGTCAACGAGGTCTATTTCCGCAACACGCAGCCGCGCCCGGACTTCGACGAGGGACGGCGGCGTCTGGACACCAAGATCGGGCAATTGCAGATCGCCGGACTGTCGGATCTGAAGATCGCCGACTACGGCACGCGCCGCCGCTTCGCCAAGGGCTGGCACGAGGAGGTGCTGCAGACGCTCACCACGCGACTGGGCGCGGTCGCGGCGCCGGCGCCACC